>Ga0070740_10000434_pt1 | contig 90810 bp, 80 predicted proteins | sample Coa_R2_FD_67286 | JGI IMG/M metagenome (GOLD analysis project Ga0070740, IMG submission 67286) | Surface soil microbial communities from Centralia Pennsylvania, which are recovering from an underground coalmine fire - Coalmine... | ecosystem: Environmental > Terrestrial > Soil > Unclassified ... | reverse complement strand
GTCGCCGGATCCATTTCGAAGAGATAAATCCCTTGGCCGCGGCCGCGACTCCCCTCCGGACCTTGCGGAGCGCTATACGTTCCCACATACGCCAGGCTGCGCGAGGTCGGGCGCTGGGCCAAACCAGCCGGCATAGCCGCCAGCGCGCCCGCCTGTGTCAGCCAGCTCCGGCGCGACAAGATTTCAGCAAAGCCCATGTTTGTGTTCAACGCGCTATTATCTCCCGTTGGCGTCAGGGCGGCGAGAAACGCAGCCAATAGGGCGGGAGTGCGATGGCCGCCTGCTCCGTCTTCGCCCGCCGGTTGAGCGATGCTTCTTTTGACGTGGCGGCGTATCCGGCGTCCGCGTTATGAACCTGGGCCCTCGTGAGAGCTTCTAAGCCGCGTATACGCGCTCACCGGAAACCCATGTCTCGAGAACCCGCAGCCGGCAAGACGTCGGGTCGTACTCGAATCGCACGAGGTCGGCGCGATCGGCGACGGAGATCCCGCGCTGCCGGGACGCGATGCGCCCGACGCGCGCGGGATTGGTGGTGGCCATGGCAATCGCCTCGCGCAGACCGATGCCGGTGAACTCGATGACCTTGCCGATGGCATAATCCATCGTCAAGGCCGATCCCGCCAGACGCGTTCCGCCGCGCAGGCGTACGCTGCGGTCAGAATGCAGCTCCACGTCAACTTCGCCGAGCTTATACGGCCCCGGAGAACAGCCCGCCGGCATCACCGCGTCAGTGATCAGAACTGAACGCTCCACCCCTTTGGCGCGAATGGCGACCCTGAGAAATGCCCGATCAAGATGGATGCCGTCGGCGATAAAGCTGGCGTTCAGACGATCGTCGGCCAGCTGCTCCCAGATGTAGTTCGGGTGGCGCTGAAGGACGGCATGGGCGCCGTTTCCCAAATGCGTTGAAAGCGTCGCTCCCGCGCGCACCGCGTCCCGGATCTGTTCCGCGCTGGCCTTGGTGTGTCCGATGCTTGCAACCACGCCTTCGCGCACGATGGCCTCTATGTAAGCAGGCGCGCCCGGCCATTCGGGCGAAATCGTAACCAGCCGCACGAGACCGTTCGCCGCGTCCTGCCAGCGGCGGAATTCCTCAAGGTCCGGCGGCCGAACCCAGCGCTGGGGATGCGCTCCGCGCGGGCCGTCTTCCGGCGAGATGTGCGGCCCTTCGACGTGAAACCCCTCCATCGCGATCCCTTCCGGCAGCGCTTCCTTTGCTCGCGCCAGATTCCGCAGCGCACCCAGCATGTTTTCAGGAGACCCGGTAATCACGGTCGGAAAGAACCGCGTCACGCCGGTCGCATATAACGCGCGGATGGAGCGCGCAATCTCGTCGTGGGGGGCGTCCGGCGAGCAGTAGTCGACGCCGGCAAAGCCGTTTACCTGGAGATCAATAAATCCAGCCGAGATGTATGGCAAACCGGGCGGCGGAGCGATAAGGTGATCCACGCCATCAATCACAGCGCTTGCTGAGACTTCAATCGCGTCGCCCGTTCTCACATCAATGCCAGTACATTTCATACGCAGTTTGTTTTATACACACCTTTGCCACAGCCGGCCCACAGCGGAGGCCTGTAAATGGCTGAAAGCATGCGCGAAACATCTGTTGAAAACCGAATGCGGCCGCCTTGTTCGCCCTCGTCAAACAATTCGCGACCTGTTACAAATAATTCCAGATCCCGTGCAGGTGCGGTCCGGACGTTGAATCTCGGGGGAGGTGGACGTCAGGATCGCATCGCTGCGGATCAGGAATGTCCTCTGTCCCGCAGTTTACTTCGAGGCGACCGCTTCGCCAACTGGCGTGAGCCAGCCGAAGCGGTCCGCCGATTTCCCTTCCACGATCGCGAAGAACTCCCGCTGCAGCCTCTCAGCCACCGGCCCGCGCTCTCCCTTGCCGATCACGATGCGGTCAACCGAACGTATGGGCGTGATCTCGGCCGCCGTCCCCGTGAAGAACACTTCGTCGGCAATGTACAGCATCTCGCGAGGCACCGGCGCTTCCACCAGCTCTATGCCCAGACTGCGCGCAAGCTGAATAACCGTGTCGCGCGTAATTCCCGGAAGAACCGAAGCGCCGAGCGGCGGCGTGGTGATCCGGCCATCGCGCACCACAAAAATATTCTCGCCAGATCCTTCGCTGACATAGCCCGCGTCGTCTAGCGCAATGCCTTCGGCGTAGCCGTTGATGTGGGCCTCCATGCGGATCAGCTGCGAGTTCATATAGTTGGCGCCGGCCTTGGCCAGCGCCGGCAGCGTATTGGGCGCGATGCGAGTCCAACTGGATACGCACACATCGACTCCGCGAGCCAGCGCTTCATCGCCCAGATATTTGCCCCATTCCCAGCACGCAATGTAAGTCTCAATCGGATTGTCTTTGGTCGGCAGCACCCCAACGTTACCGTAACCGCGCAGCACGATCGGGCGAAGATAGCAAGAGTCCATGCGGTTGGCTCGAACCAGCTCCACCATGGCGTCCACGAGTTGGTCGATGTTGTAGGGGATCTCCATCCGGTAGATCTTTCCCGAATCGAGCAGACGCCGCGCGTGCTCGCGCGCGCGGAAGATGGCCGGACCCGACGGGGTCGCATAGCAGCGAATCCCCTCAAAGACCGAGCTGCCGTAACTGGTCACGTGCGCGAGGACATGGATCTTGGCGTCGTTCCAGTCAATCAAACGTCCGTTATGCCAGATCTTCGCGGTGGGCTTCAGCATGTTTAAAGTATAGCGAGCCAGGGCCGCCGTTCTTTCGCTCATCGCTCCAGGTTTCCGCCATCTCCCGGACTCCGGCCGCCCCCTCCCATTCGCCTTCAGGGACCCGGCGCGCCCTTTCATGTCTTTCCGAGATTGACAGCGCATCTGAAAGAGCATAATCTGTACTAACTAGATCGAGAATATGATGATTAGCGAAAATGCAAAATAAAGGTAATCTATACTACGAAATAGTTCGTTTTGTCGCTGTGCTGGGGGTGCAGGCGACGCTCTGCGGACAGACGGGCACGGCGAGTGTCACTGGCCTCATTCGCGATCCCACCGACTCGGCGATCGCCGGAGCGACCGTCCGGATCGTGAATACGGAATCTGGGGTGACCACTGCCGCCGTCTCCAACGAGGAGGGTTTCTTTCGCGTAAATTCTGTTCTTCCTGGAACTTATCGAATCGAAGCATCGGCGCCGGGATTTCAGACGGTGGTGCAGACGGCTGTGCTGTCAACTGGGCAGACTCTGGGAGTCGATTTGATTCTGCCAGTCGGCGAGTATCGTCAGACCGTGGATGTCGAGGCCAACGCTGGACTCGCCGAGACGCAGAGTTCGAGCCTGGCCCAGGTGGTCAATCACAACTACATCGAGAATCTTCCGCTTTCCAACCACTCCGCGAATTCGCTCATTAATCTGTCGCCGGGGGTGGTCATGATCGACCCTGGGCAAGGCGCCGAAAACTACCCAATCTTCTCGCTGGCTGGAGGGCGCGCCCGCAACCAGATGTTCACACTGGACGGCGGCAGCATCGGCAATGCGGTCGGGCTGACGCGTCCCTCGCAGATTGCCAGCCTTCCGCTCGATGCCCTCGAAGAATTTCGCGTGATGAGCAATAACTACGCAGCCGAATATGGTCATTCGACGGGCGGATTCATCGCGCTGTCCACTCGGTCCGGAACGAATCAGTTTCACGGCAGCGTGTTCGAATACTTTCGAAACAGCGCTCTCGACGCCAGAAACTTCTTCGCCAAATCAAAGCCGCCCTTGCATTTGAACCAGTTCGGCGGGTCCTTGGGCGGACCCGTCGAGAAAGACAAGAAGCATTTCTTCATGAGCTGGGAGCAGACGCGGCAAGCCTCGAGCGTCGCTGTGCTCTCGACAGTTCCGACATTGGCGCAGCGCGGCGGCGATTTCTCGGCCATCGCGGCTCAGATTTATGATCCGTTCAGCCTCGCCAATGGGGTGAAGCAGCCATTCCAGGGAAATCGCATTCCGCTCAACCGGATCGATGCAGTGGCGCGCGCGGCGAGCGCGTACTGGCCCATCCCCAACCGCCAGGCGGACCCGAATGGCGCGAACAACTACCTGGGCAACACCGCCTTCCATCTGACCCGCAATATTGTCGTCGGCAAGCTCGATGACGCCGTGGATCTCAATAACCGCCTGTCGGCGCGCTACTACATCAACGATGCAGGCTCGACTGAAGCCGGTTCCTACGGTATTCCTATAGCCGACCCGCTTGCGATCGCGACCGACATCCGCATTCAGAGCGTGCTCGGAACCTACGTGCACACCTTCAGCCCGACGCTTTTGAACAACCTGCAACTCAGCCTCATGCAGCGAAAATTCATTCAGACCCGCGGCGGCGCGGGCGAGAATTACGCTCAAAAGATTGGCCTTGCGGGCGTGAGTCCGGCTGCATTTCCCACGCTGAATGTCACCGGATATGCGCTGCTAGGCTCGCAGGCGGTGGCGAACAGCTCCATTGCCCGAATCCAGACTCCCATCCGCGATTTGCAGATCCAGGATTCGATATCGAAATTCGCCGGCAGGCATGCGCTCAAGAGCGGGCTGGAGTATCGCCGCGGTTACAACAACGAATCGAATGACCTATCTTCGTCCGGGAATCTGATCTTCAATCGGCTGATCACGGATCAGCCGGGAGCGTCGAACACGGGAGACGCCTTCGCCAGCTTTTTGCTGGGCGCGGCGAACTCGGCCGCGATCAGCAAAACCGACACGATTCCTTCGCGAGCATCTTACTGGGCCGCCTATGTCCAGGACGATATACGCATGACGGCTAATCTCACGCTGAACCTCGGGCTCCGATGGGAGACGGAAACGCCGCGTTATGTTGACGGCGACAAACAGAACGCGTTTGATCCCGTCGCGTTGAACCCGGTCTCCGGCACGCCCGGGGTGGTGACATTTTCCGGGCGCAACGGAGTTCCGCGCACGGCCTTCGACGGCAACTACAGGAATTTCGGGCCGCGCGCCGGCTTTGCATACAGCGCGCCATTCATGAAGGGCCTGGTGATTCGCGCAGGCGCGGGCCTCTTCTACGGCCCGAACGTGAGCAACTCCATCACCACAGCCGCGAGTCTCGGGTTTTCCGACAACGTCAGTTACGTGACCTCGCAGGCTGAGACCGCTTACGCGCTGCTGCTGTCGAACGGCTTCCCGCCGTACCGGCGGCCGTCGATCGATACGCCCGGATTTGGCGCGGTCAAGCTCGGCGACCGGCCCACCACGGCAGTCACCTACTTTGACCGGCATCGCCCCTCGCCCGTGTCCTATCAGTACAATTTTGATCTTCAGAAGCTGCTGGCAGACAACCTATTAATAGAGGTCGGATATCTCGGCAACGTGAGCCATCACCTGACGGCGAACGACCTGACCATCAATCAGCTTCGCCCCGAGCAGTTCGGACCAGGCGATACGCAGTTGCTGCGGCCGTTTCCGCAGTTCAGCAACGTGTCCATGCTGAATCCGGCCATCGGCAATTCGACGTATCACGCTGTATTTGTCAAAACCGAGCGGCGCTTCGCCAGCGGTTTTTCTTTTCTGGCGCACTATACGTTTTCGAAATTCATCGACGACGTTGCGTCCGGCGACGAGTTCGGCGATCCGGGCAGCTACATGGACCAGTACAATCGCCGGCTTGACAAAGGTCTGAGCGGCGGCGATGTGCCGCATCATTTTCTGTTCGCCGGGCTCTACGAGGTTCCTCGGTTAAAACATCACAGGTTGGCCAATGCATTGGCCGGCGGCTGGCGCGTCGGGATCGACGCCAATTTTCAGTCCGGCGCCGTGTTCACCGTTTTCGATTCTGCGAACACGACCAACGGCTTCCCGGCCGGCGCGGTGCGTCCCGATATCGTCGCCAACCCGCGGCTTGGCGTCAGAACGCTGCAACGCTACTTCAACACGACGGCATTTGTACATCCGCCAAATTACCGATTCGGCAACTCGCCGCGATCGGTTCTGCGCGGACCGGGCAGCGAGAACGTCGACTTCAATCTCGCCAGGAGCCTGCCCCTGTCGGAGCGCTTCAGAACCGAGTTCCGCGGCGAATTCTTCAATGTGTTCAACTTTGCGAATTTCAATCCGCCGGGTCATACGCTCGGCAACGTGGATTTCGGCGTGATCAACAGCGCGAAAGCGGCGCGCACGGCTCAGATGGTCCTGCGAGTGATCTTCTGAGTTCGTCCGCTGGCAAGATGGAAGGAGGTGACCGAGAACGCTCAAGATTTTCTCAGGCTGAGGTTGACAGACCAAGAATAATGCCTGCCTATTGCGATGTCAGCCTGCCCGTGCCGCTCGATCAGCCGTTCACATATTTGCTGCCAGAGACGCTGCGGCATCGGGCCAAACCGGGCTGCCGGATCGCAGTTCCGTTTGGCAGCCGCAAACTCACCGGCGTCATCCTGCGGATTCATGACGATCCGCCCGGCGTCGCTGTGCGCGAGGCCTTGCGACTGCTCGACGAACAGCCGGCGCTGGACGAGCGGCTGCTGGAACTCGGCCGGTGGATCGCGGGATATTATTGCGCTCCGCTGGGCGAGGTGCTGCGAAGCATGACGCCGCTCAGCGGGGAGGTGCGGCGCGGCAGGATGTATTCCCTCACAGACGCCGGGCGCGACGCGGCGCGGCAGCTCTTGCTCGGGGAGGCGCGCGATGACGCCGCCACGCTGGCGCTGGCGCTGCTCCAGGCGCGTCCGCTGTCGGAATCCTATCTGAAAAAGCGGCTCGAAAACGCCGCGCGGACGCTGCGGTCTCTGGAAAAGAAAGGCTTCGTTGCGGTGGAAGAGGTCGAGGCGGATCGCGATCCGTTCCGGGCCTCGGCGGCTAGGCTGCGAGTCGAACTGGGCCAGCCGCCGGCAGCCGGCAAGTTTAACAAGGCCCAGCGCGAGCTGCTCGCCTATCTGGAATTGCATCCGGGAAGCCATAATCTGCTCGAAGTCGAATCGCAGGTGAAAGACGCAGGCGCGGCTGCGCGAGCGCTGGCGCGGAAAAACATAGTGACGCTCAAGCCGGAGCCGTTGATTGAAGCCTGGGGACCGCCGCGATCTCCGCACACGCTCAACGCGCATCAGCTCGCTGCGTATGAAGCGATTCGAGAGGCGATTGAATCACGCCGGTTTCATCCGTTTCTGCTCCAGGGGGTCACGGGATCCGGCAAGACGGAGGTGTATCTGCGCTCGATCGAGGCCGCGCTGGCGCTGGGGCGCGGAGCGCTGCTGCTGGTGCCGGAGATCGCGCTCACGCCGGCTGTGGCGGGACAGTTCTCATCGCGTTTTGGCGACCGCGTGGCGATCCTGCATTCTGCCTTCAGCGACGCCGAACGGGCCGAACAATGGCGGCGTATCCGCTCGGGCGATGCGGGGGTCGTCGTCGGAACGCGCTCCGGGGTGTTCGCGCCAGTGCAGAATCTGGGCCTGATTATCGTCGACGAGGAGCACGACGCAAGTTATAAGCAGCAGGAGACGCCGCGCTACAACGGGCGCGACGTCGCAGTCGTGCGCGCGCGCGCTTGGAACGCCTGCGTCGTGCTTGGGTCCGCGACGCCCAGTCTCGAAAGCCGCTATAACGTCGAACGCGGCCGTTACACGCTGCTGGCGCTGCCGGAGCGGATTGAAAAGCGGCCGTTGCCGACGGTCGAGCTGATCGACATGCGCCAGGAGTTTCTGGAGACGCGCAAGCAGGCGACATTCTCCCGGCGGCTGCTGGGCGCCATCCAGGAGCGCCTCCGCAATGGCGAGCAGACTATGCTGCTTTTAAATCGCCGCGGCTTTTCCAGCTTCGTCGCCTGCCGCGCCTGCGGCGAGCGCATGAACTGTATCCACTGCGCTGTAACGCTTACCTACCACCGTCGCGATCGCCGCATGCTGTGCCATTATTGCAACTACGCAGCGCGGGTTCCGAGCGTGTGCCAGAGCTGCGGCAGCGAATACCTCCAGTTCTTCGGCGTGGGCAGCGAGCGCGTTGAGGATGAATTGCATGGCGCGCTGCCGAATGCCCGTATCGCCCGCATGGACCGCGATACCATTGCCGGCAAGCGCCAGTTCGAGCACATTTTGAACCATTTCCGGGAGGGACGCTACGACATCCTGGTAGGCACGCAGATGATCGCCAAAGGACACGACATTCCGAACGTCACGCTGGTCGGCGTCATCTCCGCCGATATCGGGCTCGGCCTTCCGGACTTTCGTGCGGCGGAGCGGACGTTTCAGTTGCTGACGCAGGCGGCCGGGCGGGCCGGGCGCGGCGGCCTGCCGGGAATAGTCCTCATCCAGACAATCAATCCGGAACACTATGCGATACGCTTCGCCTCGGAACAGAATTACGCGGGATTCTATGAAAAAGAGATTCAGTTCCGTCGGAGCATGCGATACCCGCCTTTTTCCGCGCTGGCCAATATTCTGGTGCGCGACGCCAGGCAGGAGGAGGCGATGCGCATGAGCGCCGAGCTCAGCGCGGTGGTGACGCCCGAACCGGATGGCATCAAGGTTCTCGGACCGGCGGAAGCTGCTGTACCGCGGTTGAAAAGCGAATATCGGTATCAGCTCCTGATCAAGGCGGCGAGTCGCAAGCGTCTGAACGCCGTGGTGAACGAGCTGCGGCGCTTCGCATTTGAGCGCAAGTGGAACCCGGCTTCGCTGGTCATTGACGTCGACCCGATCACTCTGCTGTAATCGCGAACGTTGCGAACTGAGCCCGAGTATTCCATTGTTGAGCGGAACCTGCGCGCCACGATGCGGTTTTTCGGCCAGGCCAGCGGATCGGGCGATATCCAGGAACGCGATGGCGTTCTGCTGATCGATTCGGGCGTGGATTACGCGGTTTTCAATATGGTTCTGCTTACCAGCCCGGTTGCGACGCGCGCGGAGCTGGAGGGGCGGATCGCCGCCGCAGCCGATTATTTCCGGCGGCGCGGAGCGCGCTGGTCCTTTTGGTTGTGCGAGGATCTGCTCGACGGGCCGGTGCGTTGCAACTTCGATCCGATCTTTGAATCGCGCAGACTGCGCCGGCTTACAGAGGCGCCCGGAATGCTCGCCGACCGGCTCGCGCCGCCAACGCGGCGACTGCCCGCGATCGAGAGCCGGAAAGTTCGAGACCGGCAGACCCGTTGCGACTTCACGCAGATCACCTCACTGAATTTTGAGATTCCATACTCAACCTGCCGTCTGATTTATGAACAGGAGCGCGCCTGGGACTTCGATTACAAGGGATATGTCGGATACTTGAACGGGCGCGCGGTAGCGACTGTCGCGGTCGTGGTTGCGGAAGGCGCAGCCGGAGTCTATTCAGTGAGCACCTTGCCTGCGTACCGCCGCCGGGGGTATGCCGAGGCTCTCATGCGCGACGCGCTCTCCGATTGCGTCCGCGCCACCGGCATTGAGCGCACCATTTTACAGGCGACGCGCGCCGGCTATGCGATGTATCAGAAAATGGGCTATCGTGAGGTGACCCGCTTTTCCGTTTATATTACCTGAGAGTACGGCGAACCACGGCTACGACCGGGAAATTTTACGCGCCTTCAGAAAAGAAGATATTCCGTACCAAAACAGCAACCCCGTAAATGCGCACGAGGCGATCAAAATCAGGAGGCCGCCTGAGTCGCCCTGAAAGCGTTCCGCCCGGCGATAAGTGGATAGTCCAACCAGGCAGGCGATCACGAGGAAAATGAAGCCGATGACCTGATTCCATAAAATATGGACAGGTCGGATCACGCCTGGCATGATGCTCCGCACGAATTTCGCAAACAATCGCGTAGGCTGCTTCAAGTCGCGCATAAGCCTTAACTTTATGATATCAGCGGATACCAGCCGGTTGGGTTGGATTGCCCCGCTGCTGGCGCCCTGCGTGCTATAGATCTGGCGGGCTGCCGTCGATAGTACAAATGATTGAATTCGGTCAAGCAAGGAAAATGAAACTCGCGGCATTGCCGCTACATCCTGAAACTGTAGTGATATGCTTAAGGTGGCCCATGAGAAAGAGGCATTGACTTGGAAGATCGACTGAAGGAGTTGATGCAAGAACTGGGGAACGCGATCAACGAGTCCCTGTCCGATTCGGACCGGATAGCCGCGGCGATCGGTGAGATCAAGCGGGCGGGCTACGACGTGTTTTTAGTCCTCGAGGCGACAATCGGATTTAACAAGCGGGAGGAAGGGGTCGACGAAGACGCGGAAGCAGGCGCGGAAGCCGAAGAGGCCGAAAGACGTCAGAAGTTCGAGTCGACGGGCAAGATCAAGCTCACAACCCAGGACCAGAAGTTCCTCAAAGCGTTGAAGATCGCGGTCGATGACGAGCAGTCGTAATCGGTCAGGCGGTGTGCGAACTACAGACCTGACGCAGTCACACGAGTTCTAAATACACATCCCAGGTCCGCTGGACCGCGCAATCCCAGCTAAACAATGTAGCGCGCTCGAGACCCGCCCGACGATATTCTTCGCGGCGGCTCGGAGAACTGCACAGCTCGATGAGAGCCTCCGTTATCGATTCGACGTCGCCAGGATTAACGTATCTTGCCGCACTTGCGCAAACCTCGCGCAGCGCGGGATGTTCGGATGCCATCACCGGAACGCCGCGAGCCATAGCTTCAATGACAGGGATGCCGAATCCTTCGCCGAGCGAAGGAAACGCGAACACCCGCGCCTTGGCGTAGAGCGCCTCCAGCCGTTCGGCGTCCACGTAGCCGAGCCACTCGATTGCGTCGCGTCGCGGGCTGTGAGCGATGCGCGAGAGAATTTCTTCCGCTCCGAATCCCGCAGAGCCTGCCAGCACAAGCCGCCAGTCTTCGGGAACGCGCTCGAAGGCTTCCACCAGACGGGCGATGTTTTTCCTTTTTTGAATGGCGCCTACGTGCAGAATAAGGTTTTCGCGTCCGCTATCAGGCGGCGGCGAAAACGGCGGAGGCGTTACGCCATGATGGATGACTCGAATTCTGCCGGAATCCACCTTCAGCAGATGGCAGACCTGATCGGCAGTGAATTGAGAAACGGCAATGATCAGATCCGACTGCGCCGCCGCATTGCGAGCCTGTTCAGCAAACCGCCTGCAAAAATCGGGCGAAGAGAACTCCTCAGTCAGGACGAACAGATCATGAAAAGTCGAAACTGCGCGGCGAGCTGGTTTGCGGTCGATCCGCTGGTTGAGCGCGTGAAACAAGTCGGCGCGCCACGGCGCGATGCCGCCGCTGCGCAACAGAGCGCGTGAACCGTTTGGAGGCAGGCGCTCGCGCAAAGAAGGAAGGAAACGGTGCGGGCGGTAGCAGAAGAGAAATTTGTGTTCCGGATGGCGCTGCGTCAAGCCGGACAAGACGCGCCGGGAATATACGCCGACGCCAGTGAGATTGCGATCCAGAGTGTAGCTAGCGTCGACAGCGATGTTCAAGCGTTAACGGGGTCCGCGTGCTTATTCTCGCACAGGACCGCCGCTGCGCTCTCCAGAGCGGATTCATAGGTCACGCCGCTGCCCGGCGCGCTCTCGTGCCATCCGAAGACGAAGGCGAATGTCTGGTGCGCTTCGCCGAGAGTCCGCTGGATGCTGGCGATCAGCGATAGCGCGGGCTGGCGCCACACGAGAGCAGCAAAGCGATTCTGATCGAGCCGGCCGAGCAGCGCCGCGCCCTCGGTCGCGTCGCGCAAGACGCAGGCAGCGTCTGCCAGAGCCAGATTGGCGTGCAGGGGGCCGTACTCGGCGAGGATTTCATCGAAGCTGTCCACTTCGGCGATCACCAGCGTCAATGGCTGTCCGGACGCGTCGGCCAGCGCGAATTCGCGGCGTGCATGAATTTCGAAGCCGGACCGGTTTAACAGCCTGGTCAGTTCGTCCAATACCGAGCCGGCGGCGATGGCGACCGCGCGCTTATGCCTCTCGATCGCGTTTCGGAGCGCGCGGCTGAGGGGTTTACAATCGAGTTCGCTCCAGACCAGGTAATCCTGAATCCCCTCGCGGAGAAATCGCCGGCACGCAACCTCCTCATGAGCTTCGATCAGCAGCACGAACGGGCGCCTGGCGGCGAATCCGCCCAGCGAAGCCATGGTCTGGTGCGCCGGCCGGTCCATCAACGTCGGGTTCAACAGAACCACGTCGAATTCGCCGCAAAGGAGCGCCTCTTCGGCGTCGGCCGCCTCCCGCAGCGCAGTGACCTCGAAGCTGGTCCAATCGCCGGGCGCTGCCGATTCAGCGGCCTCGTATAGCGCATCCTGAACAAATGCGGTTCGATCCAAATCGCTTTCGACCAGAAGGACTCGAATATTGGACATAGGCGGATGTTCAAACCGCGACTGCGTACTCCTTCAACTTGCGATACAGCGTGGTCCGGCCTATTCCGAGCAGATGAGCAGCCACCGCGCGGTCTCCCGACGTATATTCGAGGGCGTTCATGATGGCGCGCCGCTCCAGTTCGGAGAGGGGGATGACGGGGGAGGCGAGGCCGCCGTCGTCGTGGCGCGGCGACGCCGCGCTGGCGGGCGACGGGGGCGCCGGCCACTCCATCCGATCCTGTACATTGGCGGCCAAAGCGCGGATTTGGGCCCGCTGCAGCGCCAGATGATTCTGTATGCTCGACGGCAGGTCTCTGGTATACAGCAGCGGGCCGGAATTTACTGCGACCATGTGCTGAATCGAATTTTCGAGCTCGCGGACATTGCCCGGCCAGTCATACGACATCAGCGCATCGAGAGCTTCCGGAGCGAGGGCGTGGCCGTTGCCATAGCGCAGAAGAAAATGCTCCACTAATGCGGCGATGTCTTCCTTGCGCTCGCGCAACGGGGCGATCCGGATGGTGACCACGTTCAAACGGTAATAGAGGTCGCGGCGGAAGACGCCCTTCTCGACATCCGCCGCCAGGTCGCGATTGGTGGCGGCAATGATGCGGAAATCAGACCGCCGCGTTTGGGTTGCGCCTACCGGCCGGAATTCCTTTTCCTGCAAGACGCGCAGCAGCTTGGATTGCAACTCGAGGGGCAGCTCGCCGATCTCGTCGAAGAAGGCTGTCCCGCCGTTGGCGATTTCAATCAGGCCCAGCTTTGATCCCAGCGCGCCTGTGAATGCGCCCTTCGAATAGCCGAACAGTTCGCTTTCCATGAGCGGACCGACCAGCGACGAGCAGTCGATGGTGACGAAAGGACCCACGCCGCAGGTGTTGTGGATGGCGCGGGCGACCGCCTCCTTGCCCGTGCCAGTTTCGCCGAGAATAAGCGCGGGCCAGCGTCCTTTGCCGACTTTATCGATGAGGCGCAGAACATTTCGCATGCGGTCGGATCCGCCGACCAGCGTGTGACGCGACTCATCCGCCATTGCCATAGGTGAACCTTGCCGCCTCGATGCAGGCGGCCATTGGTGTAGTGGAGTCTCGGGGGAAAAATTCTACAACGAACAGAACAACTCTCCTTCCGGTCGCGGGGGATTCCGGTCAGCGGGCCGCGGTCATTGCGCTGCCCCGGCAGGCGCTTCATCGAGCCGCACGACGAATACATCCCGTCCCGCCGCCCGCAGCCGCTCGGCCAATCCGTTTGCCGCCTCCAGCGTCGGTTCGGCGCCAACCAGAACGCGCCACAGCGGCGTCGCCGCCGCGCGCAGCACCAGGCGCGCCTCGCCGTACTCCTTTTCGAGATCCCGGCGGAGGCGCTCGGCGCGTCGCTGGTCCTGAAAGGCGCCCACCTGGACCGCGTAGAGGTTGACGGCCGGAAGCTCCTGCGGCGGCGTGACAACCCTCAGCCTCACCTTCGCCAGCCCCGGACCGAGCATGCCGATTTGCATCGCGGCGGCCCTGGACAGATCAATGATCCGGCCGTGGACGAACGGACCGCGATCGGTGATCCGCACCGTCACAACCTTGTTGTTCTCGAGGTTTCTCACTTCCACCCACGTGCCGAACGGAAGCGTGCGGTGAGCGGCAGTGAGCTTTTCCATATCGTAGATCTCACCGTTGGCGGCGGGACGGCCGTGATAGGGGTAGCCGTACCAGCTGGCAATGCCGCGCTCAGTCGCGCCGATGCGCGCCGCTTTGGGAACCGTCCTCTTTTTCGCGCAGCCAGTCAGGGCCAGCGCGGGCGCGAACAGCGCGATCACAGCGCTCGCGGCTCGCGGAGAAATGGCGGGAGCGAACCGCCCCGGGCGCTTCACAGAGCCAGCCACCTTAAAACAAATCCATCGGATTGCGTTTCGGGTCGCATTATGCCGCCCGCCTTGATCGCAACCCTGGCTCGATGCATTTTTCTCTTGACATTATTATCAAACGACTTTATATATGAATCACACTGCGGTCTGTTCATCGGATCGCAAATTTGATGTTAGGGAGAATCAATCGATGAAGAACGCAACCAAGAAAGCTGCGAAGGCCCCGGCGAAAAAGAAAGCCCCTGCCAAGAAGAAGAAGTAAGCGGGCTGCGGGTTTCGCAGAAGTCAGGGTTTCAGATCCGGCCCCGAGGCATCGGGGCCGTTTTTATTTTCCGCCGCTCGTCTCCAATTGCAGCACCCGGAAGGTTTCTCCCATCTCGAACAACAGCGTCTTGAGTTGGAGCCGGCGCTTCAAAGCCTCCGGCCCGGTTTCGGGTCCGAGCGCCGCCGCGAACTGATCCCGCTCCCCCGCCGTCAGGAGAAAGCGCGCCAGCGTCTCGAACCGGCGCCTGGAAAGCCCGCGCTCGGCGGCGCGTTCCTCAATGATGGTGAACGGTACATGGGCCGTGATATCGCGCTCGCCGGGATCGGAAAGTACGTCATCGGAAGCGGAATGCCGGCGATAGCTCATCAGGGTTCCGCGGCTGTGCCGGACCCACTCCCGGGCGGTATAGCCGTAATCAACGATGACCAGCCACCCCCTCTCAAGCCGCTCTGCAATGGCATCCACCCAGTCGAGTGCGCGCAGATTGACTTCGATGACCGAGCCGGGCGGCGCCGCCGCGTACCATCGATTCAGATACTCGAGCGTCCTTCCGGAGGCCGGCGCGCCGTCGGTCAGGATGAACCGGCCGTTTTCATACGCAACGCATTGCTCGACAAAGGCGTCGGCGCGCCGGATCACGAGCCGCACTGGCAGCGCGTCGAAGAACTCGTTCGCGAATACGACGCCCCGGATGCGCTGCGGCAAGGCGCCGCGTCCTATGTCGATTCCCGCGTAGTTGAATTCGTGGAGCGCTTCGGCCATCTCGGCGCGCCCGGCGCCGAGCTCGATGACCTGGAATTCGCACCCCAACCCGAGTTCCTCGCGGGCGGCGCGCATAAACTGTGCGACGAGAATGCCGAAGACCGGCTGGAGCTGCTCTGCGGTGTAGTAATCTCCACGCTTGCCGAACGGATCGCGCCCGCTCGTATAGTACCCGACGCCCGGCGCGTACAGGGCCAAATCCATGAACTGCTCAAACGAAATTGGACCGTGGCGCTCGATTTCGGCCTGGATGACTTCGGCCGCGCGGTACGGTCCCGAAACAGACATCGTTGTATGATTGTCTCGCAATGATTCGCTTGGGCTTCGACGTGTATTCGGTGCGCGCTTTTCACTGGAAGGCGATGCAATTGATTGACTACGCCGCCCGGCTGCGGCTCGATACAATCCAGATTTCGAGCACCGGCGACTACGAGAGCCTCGAGCCCCAGTATCTCAATAAGGTCCGCAGTTACGCCTTCAGCCAGGGCGTGAAGCTCGAAGCCGGAACCGGTTGCATTTGTCCGACCTCGAGCAGCTACAAGCCGGAATCGAAAGATCCTGTGGCGTATATCAGCGAGGGGCTGCGGGTGGCCCATGCCGTGGGAGCGACCTCAATGCGCTGCTTCCTCGGCAGCCGTCCGGACCGGTTCGAGAATGGCCCGATTGAAAAACACATAGAGAGCACGATCAAAGTTTTCCGCGCCGTTCGTTCCGAAGCGCAGGATTTGGGCGTCAAGATTGCGCTGGAAAATCACAACGGCGATCTCCAGGCCCGCGAAGTCCGGACGATCATTGAAGAATCAGGGAAGGACTTTGTCGGGGCCAACCTGGACACCGGGAATCCGATGATTCTGGCCGAGGATCCGATGGTGACGCTGGAGGTGCTCGGCCCCTACGTCGTGACCACCCACATACGCGATTCGGTGGTATACGAACATCCGCGAGGCTGCGCGTTCCAGTGGGTGGCGCTGGGCGATGGGGTGATCGACTGGAGAGCCTTCTTCGCCAAGTTTATGGAGGTCTGCCCGAACGCCCCCGCGCAGCTGGAGATCATCACTGGACGGCCTCCGCAGGTGGTCCCGTACCTCGAGGCGGATTTCTGGAAAGCCTTTCCGCACGCGAGCGCCGCCGAGTTTGCGCGCTTTGTCGCCCTGGTCAAGCGCGGGCGTCCCTTCGAGAAGTTCATGGTGATCGAGGACGGCGTAAAACCGCTGCCGCCCGAGTACGCCGCGGCGCTCCGGGAGCAGCAGCGAATCGATCTCGAGCGGAGCCTGGAATTCGCGAAACGCAATCTGGGTCTCGGAGCACGTTGGACGGAAGACGCGGATCACCGCTGACTCCCCGATGTGACGGTTTTTGGCGTTCTCCCGACTAGAAATCGAGCAGCGCAACGCCAAGCGTCACCAGCGTCGCTCCGATCCAGCGCCTCCGGTTGATTCGCTCACGGAGGACCAGCCGCGCCAGAATTGTTTCGATCAGATAGCTCGAGGCGGTCGCGGGAACTGCGAAGCTCAGCTCCGAGATCGACATCAGCGAAATGAGCCCAAAGAACGCGATGCCCATTAGGGCGATTCCGCTGATGACGTAGCGGTTCCGCACCACGGAGGCGACCAGACGCGCGATGCCGGCGGGTCGAAAATCTTTCACCTCGCCATGCCGCTTCATTCCGGCCGAATTCAGCAGATCGCCGGCCGCATTGCAGGATACGATCAGCGCCACCAGCGCCCACTTCATTCACCGGCCTCCTCGTCTCCGCCGGTGGTGCGCGGGTACGTCCGGCCGACGATCATGGCGCCCAGCGTGATCAGGCCGATTCCGAGCCAACGCTCCGGCGAGATGTGATCGTGCATGGCCAGCCGCCCCACGATCGCCGTCAAAGCGTACGCCGTGGAGGTGATCGGCAAGACATAGCTGAGATCGGCCCAGCTCAGAAGCGAGAGTTGCGACAGGAGCCAGATCACCAGCAGGGCGACGCCTCCGGCGACGAACGGGTTCAACAGCGCAGCCAGATAATCGAGAGGTGAAGCGGATACAGTTGGCCCGATCTCACGCATGCCTCGGCTCAGCAATGAATTGCCTGCCACGCTGGCGCTGATGGCAATCAGCGCAAAGATGGCCGACTTGCGGTGAAGGATATGCTCAGTGTTCGGGTTCCTCATGCAGGTTAAGCAACTTGACCGGGACAGTCACGGCGGACGGAAGCGGGGTCGCGAGAGGCGTCCCGAGCAACCACAGCCCGATCATTGTTCCCAGTCCCAGCGCCGCCGTCGGGACGAGCTGTCCGATGCGCCGCCGACGCATCGAATCACCCCCCTCGGTGAAGATGTTCGCCGCCGTGGGCGCAGGTTCCGTCATGGCCGGCCATGCCTCGCGCGATCCGCGTCGTGCGCCTGGAGATGCCCAACCGCGGGTGGCGCGTTTCGCCTCAGACGCGCGGGCGCCTGCGGGCCGGCTTCGCCCTTGAGCCCGATCAGGATCAGGCCCGCCGCCACAAATCCTGTACCGATGGTCTTGGCTCCTAATGTCCAGCCATGGAAGTCTTCTTTCAGCCAGGCAGGGTAATAGGTTGTGACCAGGTACGCCGCCAGGAAGATGATCACATAGCGAATGCCGGAGATCGCCTCCACGACCGCCGGGCTTGCTTTGCTGATGGCGAAAAAAATCAGAAAGGATCCGACGCCCGCCACAAACCGGTTGATAAAATACCACTCCTTGCTCCGGGGCGATGCCTGCTCAGACTGTCGGAAGATCTGCTCCCGCCACGAGGGCCGGATCAGAAACAACAGCGCACCGAGGAACGTCCCGGTCGTGAAAATGACATATCCGCTGACAAAATTGGTCCGCTCGAACGCCATCTTTTGCAACACCGAGGACAATCCAAAGGTTCCAGCAGCCGCGACCGTGAGCGGCAGGACTCGCTTGAGATTGACGGCTTCCGCCAGGAACATGAAAAATCCTCCAGCCACCATCAATCCAAATCCGGCCACGCTGGATTTGCCGAGCGGCTGCCGCAGCAAGGGTATTCCAATCAGGTACGTGAACAGAGGAGAGAATCCGCCCATGATGGCCAGAGTCTGGGACGCCTCCCCGCACTTGAGGGCCGTGTAGTAGAAATAATTCGCGATGAGCTGGATGACGCCGGCGGCGAAGGCCAGCGCGGCGACCTTTGCGCCGGGAATTCTGAATCCGAGGGGGATGAGGAGCAGTCCGAATATGCTGATCGCGCCCAGCCAGAAAACATAGTTGACGACATTCCTGGTTTCCGGCTGACGGAGGAGAATCTTGTCGCAGACAAGGGAGAGGCCGATGAGACCATGGGCGATGATCGCTATCAGGACGCCGTTGGCGGCGACGCCTTTTGCGAAGTCGATCATGTGCGGCGCCGCGCCCCGGATGAAGAGGCGCGCTCTCTGGGTATGGCCACGAATGTGAGACTCACGCCCGCTATGCGGCTCTTATTTTAACGGTGACGGGCGGTTTCCGGCGGGACGCTATGCTCGGCGCGTCTGCACCCAGGTGTTGACCAGCGTGGCCGATAAGATGATGAGGCCGCCGGCGGCGGCCGCGGCGCCCGGATTTTCGCCGTGCACAAGCCACGTCCAGACGGGGTTTAAGGCCGGCTCCAGCAATCCGATAGCGGACGCCTCAAAGGCCGGAACTTTGCGGATGCCGCGAGCGAAGCAGACGTACGCCAGGGCGATCTGTACGACGCCGAGATAGACCGCAATGGCCAGACTGGCGGCGTCCGGGAAGGCGAAAGGGCGCGCCAGCGGCGCGGTCGCGACGCACGCAATGATGTTGCCGATCAAGACGGTCGCAAGCGCGGCGTCCCCGCTGCCCTTGCGCGCCGCCGCGCGCAAGCCGATCAGCGTCATTGCCCAGGCGACGCCGCTGGCTGCGCCGATGAGGTTGCCGGTGCGGGGATGGGGCGCGGTCGTAGAGGGAGATGTAGTGGCGAACAGCAGCGCGACGCCTCCGGCGACGGCCAGCGCAAAGAACAGATCAGACCGGCGCGCGCGTTCATCGAGAAGCAGCGGGGCGAACGCCAGAACGTACAGCGGCGCCGTAGCCTGCAGGAAGATCGCATTGGCTGCTGTGGTCAGCTTGGTGGCGCAGACGAACGCGATCAGCGTCGCGGCGTAGGCTGTTCCTACGCCAGCCAGACGCCAGCTCCAGCATCTGCGCGCCTCTGGCAGCAACAGCAATAGAGCGGCAGCCGCAATGCCGGACCGAAGGGAGGCGACCTGCCACGGCGTCATCCTGAGGGCCTTGATGGCCGCGCCCCCGGTCGAGAACAGAATGGCTGACGACATCAGAAGCATCCGGCTCGCAAGCGGCGACGAGTGCATCGGGATTCTCCAGCGTAGCAGTTTGACGCTTCTGCGCTCGACCGAACTCTTATACTGGTAGTGAATCCATCCACCTCCCCCAAGATGCGGTCTGAACGGCCGCGAGGATGGCCTCTGGATGCCGGATAAGCCTTTTGTTCACCTGCATTGCCACACCGATTACTCCCTGTTAGACGGAGCGTGCGAGATCGGCCAGCTCATGGACCTCGTCGCTGAGCAGAAGATGCCCGCGGTCGCTATGACCGACCACGGCAACCTGTTCGGCGCAGTCGAGTTCTACAACAAAGGCCGGGAGCGGGGCATTCACCCGGTGATCGGCTGCGAAGTGTATGTCGCCCAGCAGGGCCACACGGTCAAGAGCGACGCAAACCGCTACAACCATCTGGTTCTGCTGTGCGAAGATCAGGACGGTTATCGCAATCTGATCAAGCTGGTCTCCACCGGCTATCTGGATGGCTTCTATTACAAGCCCCGCATCGATAAGGATCTTCTGGCCCGTCACGCAAAAGGTCTGATCGCCATGTCCGCGTGCCTGCGCGGCGATATCAACGAGACGCTGCTCGCCGAACGCTACGAAGACGCCCGGCGGCTGGCGTACGAGTATGCGGACATGTTCGGAAAGAACAATTTCTTCCTCGAAATGCAGGATCACGGCCTGGCGCAGGACAAAGTGGTGATGCCGGCGGTCAACCGGCTCTCACAGGACACCGGCATACCGCTCGTAGTCACAAACGACTCCCACTATCTCCGGCGAGACGATGCGCGGATGCATGAGATCCTGCTGTGCATCGGCACGGGCAAGACCATGTCGGACGCCAACCGGATGAAGTTCGCGACGCCGGACTTCTACCTGAAAAGCCGCGCCGAGATGATGCAGCTTTTCGGAGAGATCGAGGAGGCGCTTGACCGCACCTGGGATATCGCCCAGCGGTGCCAGGTAAAGCTGGAAAAAATCACAGATCCGTTTCCGCGCTTCGACGTTCCGCCAGAACACACCGTGGATACGTACTTCGAGTATGTCGCGCGGCAAGGTTTCGAGAAGCGCCGCCCGCGTCTTGAAGCGCTGCGGGCCGCCGGACGGCTGAAGCACGACCTTGCGGCGTATTCCGAACGGCTGGACAAAGAGATCCAGATTATCCAGTCGATGAAATTTTCGGGGTACTTCCTGATCGTCTGGGACTTCATCCGTTTCGCGAAATCAGCCGGGATCCCCGTGGGGCCTGGCCGCGGATCGGCAGCCGGCAGTCTGGTGGGCTACGCGATGGAGATCACCGACATCGACCCGCTGCAATACGGCCTGCTGTTTGAGCGGTTTTTGAATCCCGAGCGAGTCAGCATGCCGGACATCGACATCGACTTCTGCACGCGCCGCCGCGGCGAGGTGATCCAGTACGTCACCGAGAAATACGGCCGCGAGCAGGTGGCCCAGATTATCACTTTCGGAACGCTGGGCGCCAAGGCCGCTATTAAAGACGTCGGGCGCGTCCTCGACATGAGCTTCGCCGAGGTCGACCGCATCACCAAGCTGATTCCCAACCAGCTCAATATCAAGCTGCAGGATGCGCTGGCGCAGGAGCCGGCTCTCGACGAGCTCTCGCGCAAGGACCCGCGCGTCCAAGAAGTGTTGACGGTGGCTCAGAAAATCGAAGGCATGGCGCGCAACGCCGGAATGCACGCCGCCGGCGTGGTGATCTCGCCCGTTCCGCTGAAGGAACTTGTTCCGCTGTATCGCACCAACCGGGACGAAATCGTCACGCAGTACGACATGGTCGGGCTCGAGAAGCTGTCGCTTCTCAAGATGGATTTTCTCGGTCTGACGACGCTGACGATTATCCACGACGCTCTGCATCTCATTGAGAAATATCGCGGCGTGCGGCTGAATCCGGACGATTTTCCGCTGGATGACGCCAGGACCTACGACCTTTTCGCGCGAGGCCACACCAGCGGCGTATTCCAGTTCGAATCGCCGGGCATGCGGGATATCCTTCGCCGTTATCAGCCCACGCGCGTCGAGGATCTCTGCGCGTTGAATGCGCTGTACCGACCCGGCCCCATCCAAGGCGGCATGATTGACGACTTTATTGATCGCAAGCACGGGCGCAAACAGGTTCGGTACGACCTGCCGGAGTTGAGAGACATTCTGGAAGAGACGCTGGGGGTCATTGTTTACCAGGAGCAAGTCATGCAGATCTCCAACGTCTTGGCCGGCTATTCGCTTGGCGAAGCGGATCTGTTGCGGCGCGCGATGGGCAAAAAGAAGCCCGAAGACATGGCCAAGCAGCGCGACCGCTTTATCCAGGGCGCGAGAGAACGCGGATTCCCGCAGCACAAGATCGAGAGAATTTTCGATCTGATGGAGCAGTTCGCCGGCTACGGCTTCAACAAATCGCATTCTGCGGCCTACGCCTACCTCGCCTATGTCACGGCTTATCTGAAGGCCAACTACCCCATCGAGTTCATGTCCGCGCTGTTGACCTCAGAAACGGGGAATACGGCGAAGGTTGTGAAATACATCAACGAATGTCGTGAGATGGGCATCTCCGTGTTGCCGCCCGACGTGAACTCGAGCGATCTTGATTTCACGCCGGAGCTGAAGGGCGGCGGCGGCGATGGAATCCGCTTCGGGCTGGGCGCGGTGAAGCAGGTGGGCGCGTCATCCGTGGAGGCGATTGTCGCGGCCCGCCAACAAGGCGGCCCGTTCAAGTCGCTGTACGATTTTTGCGAGCGCGTGGATATCGGCGCAATGAATCGCCGGGTCCTCGAGAACCTGATCAAGGCCGGGGCCATGGATTCGCTGCACGGAACGCGGTCGCAATTGACCGCCGCGCTCGACTCAGCCATCGAAGCCGGGCAGCGCGCGTTCCGCGACCGCCAGCATGGCCAGAGCGGTTTGTTTGCGGATCTCGGTCTGGACGTTGCATCCCATGCGGACATTCCGCTGCCCGACGTCCCCGACTGGACCATTCAGCAAAAACTGGCCGGCGAGAAGGAGGTGCTCGGCTTATATCTGAGCGGCCATCCGCTGGACGCTTACATGGACAAGGTGTGGGAGCTCGCCACGCACACTACGGAGACCATCCAGGAGCTTGAAAAGGGCGTTGAAGTGAAGCTCTGCGGCATCCTCACGTCGATACAGCGCAAGCGCAACAGGGAAGGAAAGCCATGGGCGTCGATGCAGCTTGAGGATCTGAGCGGCGCTGTCGAAGCGATGGTGTTTGCAACCCAGTATGACCGTGTCCTTTCGGTTCTGGCCGAGGACCGAGCCGTGCTGGTGAGGGCGACGGTGCTGCCCGAAGAGAACGCGCCGCCGAAAATCTCGATTCAGGACGTGGTTCCGCTGGAAAATGCGCGCGTCGACTATCCGTCGTTGATTTCGATCCGCGTGTGGCTGAACTCCAACGGCAACGGACAGAAGCCTGAGTTGCTGAATGATCTCTTCCGCCGCAAGCCCGGGCAGACTGAAGTGCGGCTGCGTCTCGAAAGACCCCGCGATTTCTCGGTGGTCTTCGATTTGCCGGTGCGGGTCCGCCCGGACAGGGAATTCTGCGCGGAGGTGGCGCGGATCTGCGGAGCTGAGGCGATCGAAATCCTGGCGCGGTGAGGTCAGCCCAACAGGCGCGCGATGACGTCCGGGTCGTTCGGCGCGACCACCGGCGCGTTGCCGAAGGTCGGCTGGATCTTTGATCCGTCGGGGGCCGTCAGCGCGCCCGTATGGTACCGGTAAATATAATCGGGATCTTTGAGCAGGTGGCCTGTGAGCACGGCAATCACGTCGGCGGAGCGGCCGATCACGCCGGCGGCCGTCAGCTTGCGGATGCCGGCCAGCGTCGCCGCCGAAGCGGGCTCGCAGCCGATGCCGCAGCGCCCGATGACGGCCTTGGCGTCCGCGATTTCCTGTTCGCTCACGCTCTCGACCACGCCGTCCGTGTGCAACAACTCCTGGAGGGCTTTGGGCCAGGATACGGGATCGCCGATTTTGATGGCCGTCGCCAGAGTCTGGGGGTGGTCCACGGCTTGGAAAGCCGAGCGGGTCTTCATCATCGAATAAAACGGCGCGGCCCCTTCGGCCTGGATCACGGCAAGCCGCGGCATTTTTGGGATCAGGCCCGCCGCGCACAGCTCCCGCAGGGCCTTCCCGAATGCAGAAGTGTTGCCAAGATTGCCGCCGGGCAATACGATCCAATCCGGCGGCGCCCAGTCGCGCTGATCCATCATCTCGATGATGATGCTCTTCTGACCCTCGATGCGGAAGGGATTGATCGAGTTCAGCAAATAGATGCCGAGACGTTCAGCGAGAGTCCGCACCAGAGCCAGAATCTGATCAAAATTGGCCTCCACTTCAAACGTGCGCGCTCCATATTCGAGCGCCTGCGCGAGCTTGCCGTAAGAAATGTTGCCGTGCGGAATGAAAATAATCGGCTGCAATCCGCCGGCGCTCGCGTAGGCGGCCATGGAGGCCGAGGTATTGCCGGTCGAGACGCAGGCGACGCGCTGCATCCCGAGGCGGCGGGCCTGCGCTGCGCCGCAGGTCATTCCGTTGTCCTTGAACGAACCGGTGGGATTGAAACCCTGGTGCTTGAACGCAACCCGGTCGAGCCCGCCGTATTCCGCCGCCGTTCGCGACTCCAGCAGTGGCGTGTTGCCTTCGCCCAGGGTAACCACGGCGCTGTAGTCTTCGAGAAACGGAATCAATTCGCGATACCGCCATACTCCGCTCTGATCGAGTGGATCATTGCTCATGCGGCGTTCACGCCATGTGCGCTTCAAATCTGCGGGCTCCGGGAATGCGCCATCGTAGCTGACCTCCAGCAGACCGCCGCACCGGGGACAGCTATACAGGACTTCGGCAATATCGAAGCGCGCCCGGCAGCGCGATTCGAAACAGGTAAGGACTGCGGGCATGAACCCTGATTATAAATTGGCCGCGTTTTGCGAGCCGAATGCAGACTTACAATGAGGGTGGAGGAAGGATGGAGATGGCGGAAGACGAGGCTTACGGTTACAGACAACCCTCCGCAGAAGACGCCAATGAATTCGGCGCCCGGGTCCTCTGGTTCGCGGCGGGCGCCGCCGTGGGGGTCGCGCTCGGCCTGCTGTATGCTCCGGCTTCGGGACAGCAGACCCGCAAGTTTATCGGCGCAAAGGCGCAGGAGGGGCGTGAAGCCCTGACGACCAAAGGCGAACACATCCTCGAGCGCGGGCGCGACCTGTACGAGCGTGGCAAGGACTTGTATGAGCGCGGCCGCAGGATTGCCGATGAGGCGGTCGAAATGTTCGAGCGGGGCCGCCAGATTATCGAGAAAGCGGCGGAAGCAGTGCATCTTCAGAGCTGATGGCAATCGAGGCGGTTTCCAATGAGTACGATTCTGGCAAGCCCGACGCTATCGCTGTCGGAATTTAAGAACGAATCAGCCGCCGATTTCAGCCGGCCCGAGCATCATGCGGCAATGCAGCAGGCGCTCAGCGAGGTGCGCGCTCAGCTTGGCCGGGAGTATGATTTGCTGATCGCCGGCGAGCGCATAAAAACGGGCGATCTGCTGAAATCGGCGAATCCGTCCCGGCCGGCTGAAGTGATCGGCGTCCATCACCGGGCGACGCCCGAGCTCGCCCGCCGCGCGGTCGAATCGGCGCACCAGTATTTTCCGGTGTGGGCCAGCACGCCGGCGCGCGCCCGCGTGGAGATGCTGGTGCGCGCGGCCGACATCATTCGCCGCCGGAAATTCGAGTTCGACGCCTGGCTGGTGTACGAGGCGGGCAAGACCTGGCCCGAAGCGGAAGCGGATGTGTGCGAGGCGATCGATTTCTGCGAGTACTACGCGCGCCAGATGCTGAAATACGCCTCGCCAGCGCCGGTGTTGCAATTGCCTGGTGAGCGGGACGAGATGATTTACGTGCCGCTCGGCGCCGGCGTGATTATCCCGCCGTGGAATTTTCCACTCGCCATCCTGACGGGCATGACCGCCGCGGCCCTGGTGACGGGCAATACGGTAGTGTTGAAACCGTCGAGCGATACGCCGACTATTGCCGCCAAGTTCGTGGAGGTGCTCCTCGAAGCAGGTTTTCCGGAGAAGAGTTTTTCGCTGTGCACGGGCAGCGGATCGGCGGTGGGCGACGCGCTGGTCGAGCATCCCAAGACGCGGTTCATAGCGTTCACCGGTTCGCGCGACGTCGGCCTGCGCATCAATGAGCTCGCGGCGAAGCCCCAACAGGGCCAGATCTGGATCAAGCGCGTCATCGCCGAGATGGGCGGAAAGGACGCGATCATTGTCGATCGCGAGGCGGATCTGGAGAGCGCCGTGGAAGGCGTGGTCGTTTCCGCCTACGGCTATCAGGGGCAGAAATGCTCGGCCTGCTCGCGCGCGATCGTGGATGAGGCGGTTTACGACGAGTTTCTCGAAAAGCTGAAGGAGCGCGTGTCGAAGATCGTGGTGGGGCCGCCGGACGATCCCCGCAGCTACATGGGCCCGGTGATCAATGAAAGCGCGAAGAGTTCGATTCTCAACTACATCCAGATAGGCAGGACCGAAGGCAGGCTGGTGTGTGGCGGCGCTGCGGTTGAAGGCGACGGCTACTTCATCCAGCCGACCGTCATTGCCGATGTCGCGCCGCGCGCCCGCATTTTTCAGGAAGAAATCTTTGGGCCCGTGCTGGCGGTCACGAAAGCGAAGGATTTCGATCAGGCGCTCGAATTCGCGAACGCCACTGAGTACGGACTGACGGGGGCTGTATACACCCGGAATCGCGACAAGATCGAGCAGGCCCGTGAACGATTTCACGTCGGCAACCTTTACATAAACCGGAAGTGCACCGGCGCGATGGTTGGGGCGCATCCGTTCGGCGGCTTCAACATGTCCGGAACCGATTCAAAGGCCGGCGGCCCGGATTACCTCCTTCAGTTTCTCCAGGCCAAGTCAATTGCCGAAAAGCTCGGCGCCGCCGGCGGGAACCGGGGCGCAACGAAAGAGTCGCGCTAGACTTGTAAATTGACTGGCATCTCTCAAGACCGCCGCGCGCGCGTATGCGCGGTCAGTTATCTGAACACGGTTCCCCTGGTTTGGGGCATGCTGCATGGAGCAGAGCGCGGACTCTTCGATCTCGAATTTGCGCTGCCGGCCGAGTGCGCGGACCGCCTGAAGGACGGGCGCGCCGATATCGGCATCGCTCCGGCGGCAGCGCTGCTCGATCAAGATTTAAAAGTTTTTCGAGGCGTCGGCATCGCGTGCCGCGGCGCTGTTCGCAGTATTCTGCTCATATCCAGGGAGCCGCTTGCAGACGTCCGCGTCCTGGCCGCCGATTCGAGCTCCCGGAGCTCGGTCCTGCTGGCGCGCATCATATTGAACCAGGCATATGGCGCGAATCCTGAGTTTATTTCTGCGCCGCCCGACGTGGCGTCAAGGCTGGACGCTGCGAGCGCCGGGCTGATCATTGGAGATCCGGCGCTCCGGCTGGATCCGGCCGCGCTGCGGCAAGAAGGCTTGCATGTCGCCGACCTCGGCGAAGAATGGATGAAGCTGACCGGGCTCCCGATGGTGTTCGCGGTCTGGGCAGGCCGGCCAGAAGTGTGGAGCGAAGAACGCGAGCGCAGTTTCGTTTCATCGTGCCGTTTCGGCCTGCATCACCTGAACGATATCATCGCGGTGGAGCATAGCCGGCGCGGCGTCACGGCCGATCTGGCCAAGACGTACCTGACGCGGCATATCGTTTATGAGCTCGGCGACGCCGAATACGAGGGATTGCAGCGCTATCTGGATTATGCCGCCGCCATTGCGGGCGCGCCGCTGGTCAGCCCCGAAGGAGTCTCCGTATGATTACGCGTGAAGAAGCCGTCGATCTGTTCCAGAACCCCGACTTGATCGAAATCGGCATGGCGGCGGATGAGGTGCGGCGGAAGCTGCATCCGGAAAATGTCGTCACCTATATCATCGACCGCAACATCAACTACACCAATTTCTGCACTGAATATTGCAGCTTCTGCGCGTTTTATCGTCCGGTTGGTCACGCGGAAGGCTACGTCCTTCCGAAGGAAGTCATTTTTGACAAAATTCGCGAGACGATCGAGCTGGGCGGGACCGGAATACTGATGCAGGGCGGTCTGCATCCGGATTTGAAGATCGAATGGTATGAAGACCTGCTGCGCTCGATCAAGCAGCGGTTCGACATCTGGTGCCATTGCTTCTCCGCTCCGGAAATCGTGAATATTGCTCAGGTCAGCGGACTGACGCTCCGCGATACGATCGCCCGCCTGCGCGACGCGGGGCTAGATTCGATACCGGGCGGCGGCGCTGAGATTCTCGACGACGCTGTGCGTTATCGCATCAGCCGGCTGAAGTGCTCGACGCAGGATTGGATCGATGTTCATCTGACCGCGCACCGGCTGGGAATGCGGACCACGGCGACGATGATGTTCGGCGCCGGGGAAACGATTGAGCAGCGCATGAATCACTTCGACGTGGTTCGCCGCATCCAGGAAGAGACGGGCGGGTTCACGGCGTTCATTCCCTGGCCGTTCCAGCGCGAGAATACCTCTCTGGGACGCTTTGTGAAGCATGAGGCGACCGCAGTCGAGTATCTGAAAATGCTCGCGTTATCGCGCGTTTATCTGGACAATATTCTGCACATTCAATCTTCCTGGGTAACGCCCGGCTTGAAAACCTGCCAGCTGGGCCTGCGCTTTGGCGGCAACGACGTGGGCAGCATCATGATCGAGGAAAACGTCGTTTCGGCGGCCGGAACGCATCATCGCGCCACCGAAGAGGAGCTGCGCCGGCTGATTCGCGACGCGGGGTTCATTCCGAAACAGCGCGATACGCTGTACCGGGTGTATTTTCTGAACTAGCGCAGCAATCGGCGGACATGGATTAAGCCGAAAGGAACCGAGTGAATTCCGCCCAGGAGCGCGCCGTCCACGCTCCGGAGGGCGGGCGTGACCGGCAGGCGGAGCCTTCGTTTGCCTGCCACGGAGTGCTGCCGCAGAAGAGCGCGCCTGTCCGCCATCCGCCCAGCGAACAACGGCCGTTAAACGGGCTTCGCATCTTTCCGCGCAATCACAGCTTCCACCATTTGGCGCCAGTAATCGCGCAAAAAGGGAGGGTTTTCCATGCTGTCGCGAACATACGAACGGTCGGCGCGCTCCAGATCGAGGACCGCTGTAATCATCTCCTCCTGATAGAATCCGGCCTCAGTCAGCGGAATGCCGTTCGGTTCGCGGATAAAGGACCCGCCGCTTGACGTCTGCTTGCCGTCCGGCGACTGGCCCACGGTGTTTGCGACGCAGTGAAAGATCTTGGAATTTGGCCCCGCCGGCTGCTGCGCGCGGCCGGAAATGCGCTTCCAGGCGACGGCCTCGATCTCATCAGAACTGCAGGAGGGATGGAACAGGATCTGCGCGCCGGCCATGGCCGGGATGCGGTACAGCTCCGGGTGGCGTCCGTCGCGGCAGATGACCAGGGTACAGCGAATATCGTCGATCTCAAACAGCGCCACCTTGTCGCCGCCCCGGCAGTATTTTTTCTCGTCACGCCCGGCCATGTTGACTTTCGCGTATTCATATACAATCTGCCCCGTCGGCGCAATGACATGGGCCAGGTTCAGAAAGCGATTCGCAGTCTTGCGAATTGCGCCCGCGATCACCCAAAGATCATTGGCTTTTGCAGCCTGCGCGACGCGGTCGAGAGCGGCTTCGACGCGGCTCGCGGGAAGCTCAATCAGATACGGAAAATAGTAGCTGGTCAGATTTGCTTCCGGGAACAGGACAACGCGGCTGCGCGCCCGCGCCGCCTCATGAATGTAGTGCAGCGTGAGTTCCGTGTTCCGTTCAATATCTGTCGCCCAGTGCATCTGCACGCACGAGACCTGAAGTGTGCTTGCAGCCATCAACCCCATCGTACGATGGCGGAAACCACCGCCGGCGCGGTGGCATCAGACAAGAGGGATATGATGCGCATTGGGGCGGCTTCTCTGATCCTGCTGGCCTGGTTATTGGGCGGGTGCGCCCGCGCCGACCGGAACGCCCGGTCTTCGGACGAGCATTCCCTAGCGAACCAGATGGGGCGCGCTGCGTATCGCCTCTCCCAAAAAACAAAGAAGGCCGCCTCGAAGGCTGCGCAGGAATTAAGCAAAGCCGGCAAGGAAGCGCATCAGGGCTGGAACGAGGCAAAGCGCGAATCCAGAGAAAAGTCCAATGCGAAATGAGGCAATCCCCAGCTCATCGCGGGTTGGATCAGGCTCGATTTGACTGGAGGCTTGAACTCTGCCAACCTGAAGAAAGTACGCCTTTTCACCCCGGTTAGCGCCTTGAGAGTCGGTTTCGTCAGCCTCGGTTGTCCGAAAAACCTTGTCGACACGGAAGTCATGATGGGCCAGCTCACGGCGCGCGGCCATGAGCTGACCTCTCGGCCGGAAGACGCCGACGTCATCGTTGTAAATACGTGCAGCTTCATCGACGCCGCGAAGCAGGAGTCGGTCGACGCCATTCTTGAAATGGCCGAATTCAAAAAGGCCGGGCGTGCGCAAAAGCTGATCGTGGCCGGCTGTCTGGTGGAGCGCTATCGCCAGGAGATCCGCAAGAGCATTCCCGACGTCGACGCCGTCATCGGCGTCAATGAAATCGAGAAAATCGCGGCCCTCTGCGAGGGCGGCCCGGCCGGAGCGGATCCGATTGCTCCGTACCTGTATCACGATCTGACGCCGCGCGTGCTGGCCACCCCGCGCCATTTCGCGTACATCAAAATCGCCGAGGGTTGCGATCATCCTTGCACGTTTTGCGTGATTCCACAGCTGCGCGGCCGATTCCGCAGCCGGCGTTTTGAATCGATCCTCGCCGAGGCGTCTCGCCTGTTTGGCCAGGGAGTTCGTGAGATCAACCTGATCGGCCAGGACACGACCTGCTATGGCGAAGATCTCGGCCTCAAGGACGGCCTTGCTCAATTGCTGTCGCGGCTTGCGGCAATCGAGACTCCGCATTGCAAGTGGATTCGCTTTTTGTATTGCTATCCCAACCGGATCACACCAAAGCTGCTCGACACCATCGCTGCGCATGATGCCCTGGTCAAATACATTGACATGCCGCTGCAGCACGCCAGCGCGCCGGTGCTGAAACGAATGAAGCGCGGGGCGAACGCCGAGATCTTCCTGAAGCTGATTGAGCGCATTCGCAAGACCATCCCCGGCGTGGCGATCCGCACCAGCATGATCGTCGGGTTTCCTGGAGAGACGGAAGCCGATTTCGAAATCCTGTGCGACTTTGTCAGGGCCGCGCGCTTTGACCGGCTGGGCGTCTTTTCCTACTCCGACGAAGAGACCAGCGCGAGCTTCCAGTTGGAGGGGAAGGTCGACAGCCGCACCATTTACAATCGCAAGCGGCGGCTGATGGCGATCCAGCGACGGATCTCTCGGGAGCGCAACCGTGAGCTGGTGGGCTGCGACGCCCAGGTTCTGATCGAAGGCCCTTCGAAACAAACGGAACTGCTGTGGGAAGCGCGCCTGGCAACGCAGGCGCCTGAAATCGACGGCGTCTGCTACATCAACGATTTCGCCGGGCCGCCTCCACAGACCGGACAGATCCGGACGATGCGCGTTGCCGAGGCTCACGATTACGATCTGGTCGGCGCATTGACCGACGATCCCCCAACCGCGCCCGCAACTTCGTCTGCTCTGTTTCCAATTCTCAGCCGCTCTGAAGCGCTGCCGTACCGATGAAGTGCCCGATCTGCAAGAAGCCCGTAGCGCTGGACGATCCGTACATGCCATTCTGCAGTGAACGCTGCAAACTGATTGATCTTGGCAACTGGGCTTCCGAAAAGTACGTCATATCGACGCCCATCCGTCCGTCCGACGAGGAAGAAAAGCCGGAGGATGAAAAGTAACCTGGCGCGCTGGGTCGCGACCTGTTTCGGTTGCGGTTACGCGCCGGTTGGGCCCGGAACAGTTGGGTCAGTCGGGGCGGCGCTGGCGGCGTGGACGCTCGCGCACTGGGCGGCGTGGCCGCCTTGGGCCATCGGCGCGCTGGGCATCCTGGCCGCAGTCCCGGCAGTCTGGGCTGCGGACGTCACTGCCCGCACGCTTGCAACGAAGGATCCGGGCATTGTTGTGATCGATGAAGTGGTCGGGCAATGGATCGCGCTGGCAGGCGCGCCGAGCATCCACTGGCTTACCGTTCTTGCGGGTTTCTTCCTGTTCCGGGCGTTCGACATTTTTAAGCCTCCTCCCGTCCGCCAGCTCGAACGGCTGCCGGGAGGGCTTGGCATAGTCGCAGATGACGTAGCCGCGGGCCTTTATGCGGCGTTGCTGCTGTTTGCGCTTTCGCGTCTAACAGGCTGAGCGCTTCGCGCGCCCGCAGCTAAAATAGAGTTTCAGCGCACAGGCCGCGCGGCGCGGCATTATAGGGATAGAGACTCAGCGGGCTCACCCGCCGCGCGAGTTCGGTGTGCGCAAGTTTCAGGAGAGACATGCCAACGCGCAAAGAATCGGACGGGCGTCCCCAAATCACGTCCGTTGCTCCGGCTGCCGCCATTCCCGGAGGCGAAATTCAGATCCGCGGCAAAGGCTTGAGCCGCGAACCAAGATCCCGCGTGCTGATCGGCGATGTGGATGCGCCAGTGATCATCGGCTCCGATTCCTACATGGTCGTGCGCGTGCCGGAAGGGGCCATGGCGGGCGACCTGGTCGTGAGTCCGAATGAACAGACGCGCTCGAATCCGTGGACCTGTGACATCGGCATTCAGATCGTCGATAATGTTCATCCTGTGGCAAACCCCGCCGTCGACCGGCAGGGCAACATCTACACGACGTTCAGCGGGTCGAGAGGCCAGAAGACGCCTGTCGCGGTATACAAAATCGATCTGAACTACACGCCCAAACCGTTCATCAACGACATGATGAACGCTACGGGGCTGGCTTTCGATTCAGAAGGCATGCTGTATGTATCCAGCCGGCATGACGGCGTCGTGTATGCGGTCACCCCGAGCGGAAACATGTCATCCTATGTGGAAGGCATGGGCGTGGCCACCGGTCTCGCCTTCGACCGTGAGGAAAATTTATACGTTGGCGATCGCAGCGGCACGATATTTAAAATCAGCCGCTCGCGGCAGATCTATGTGTTCACTACGCTTGAGCCGTCCATCGCCGCCTATCATCTGGCCTTCGGGCCCGACGATCACCTGTATATCACTGGCCCGACGACTTCGAGCTTCGATTCCGTATACCGCTGCTCGCCGACCGGAGAGGTCGAAACCTACTATCGCGGCCTGGGACGGCCGCAGGGTCTGGCCTTCGATGCGGCAGGCCGGCTCTATGTAGCGGCCTCGCTCGGCGGCCGTCGGGGGGTGGTGCGGTTCGACGCCCCAGGCCAGCCGCAGCTTTTCCTGTCCGGCCCGGGCATCGTGGGGCTGGCGTTTACGCCGTCACGCTCCATGATCGTGTCGACGAACAACGCGCTTTATCGCGTGGACGTGGACATCGAGGGGTTCAGGTACTTCTGACCGGCATGGAGGACGCTCCGTTTCCCGACGCCGAGATTATCGCCGTCGGATCCGAACTGCTGACGCCGCAGCGCACGGACACTAATTCGTTGTATCTCACCGGCAAGTTAAACGATATGGGCGTTGAGGTCGTACGCAAGACCATTGTCGGCGACGACCGTCGGCGCTTGGCCAATGTCATTCTGTCCGCGCTCGAATCGGCGAAAATCGTCATCCTGACCGGAGGGCTGGGCCCGACAGAAGATGACGTCACGCGCGACGCCGTCGCGCTCGCGCTCGGCCGCGGGCAGACGTTCCGCCCGGAAATCGCAGACTGGCTGGAGCAGCGTTTCGCCCGCGCAGGGCGCAAGATGGCGGAAATCAACAAGCGTCAAGCCTTCGTCATCGATGGCGCCATCGCGCTGGCGAACCGAAATGGCACCGCGCCGGGCCAGTGGATTGAACACCGCGACCGCATCGTAATGCTCCTTCCCGGCCCTCCCGGCGAACTGAAGCCGATGTTCGAGGCCGAGTGTGTGCCGCGTCTGGAGGCCAGGCTGCCGAAACAAGTGATCCGCACGCGGTTCTATCGCGTCGCCGGCATTGCGGAATCGGATCTCGATGCGCTGATCGCTCCCGTTTATCAAGCCTATTCGAACCCGGCGACCACGATTCTCGCGGCGCCCGGCGACATTCAGGTGCACCTTCGCGCGCGCGCCCGCACGGAAGAAGAGGCCGAAGCTCTGTTGAATCAGATCTCGCCGCGGATCGAGGAATTGTTGGGCGACCGTGTCTATTCGCGCGACGGCTCGCCGATCGAAGCCGTGGTCGGCGCAATGCTGCGGGATCGCGGCGCGACGCTGGCAGTCGCCGAAAGCTGCACGGGCGGCATGCTCGGCGAGCGGATCACAAGCGTTGCGGGCAGCTCCGAGTATTTCGCCGGCGGGTTTCTGACCTATACCGATCGGATGAAGACAGAAGTTTTGGGAATCGATCCCGCGCTGATCGAGCAATTTAGCGCGGTCAGCGAGCCGGTGGCCGTGGCCATGGCGGCGGCGGCCAGAAAGTGCGCCGGCGCGAGCTACGCGCTTTCCGTCACCGGGATCGCGGGTCCGGGTGGCGGAACCGAAGCCACGCCCGTCGGAACCGTCTTCATCGGCTTCGCCGCCCCCAGCAGGGAGGAAGCGAAACGATTTCATTTCCATGGCGACCGCGAGCGGGTCCGCACGTTTGCCGTGCAGAATGCGCTCGAAATGCTGCGCAGACGATTGCTTGCCGCACAGCAGAGCGGGTAAACGGGCTGGTTACGAGCTTCCGATCAGAATGCCCGTAATAAACACCAGCACGCCGCCCACTACGACCTGAATCGCCGCGCTGACGAAGGGCGTGTCCATAAAGCGGTGGCGGATGTAACTGATCAGCGCCAGCTCAAAAGCTACCACAACCACCGCGGCGGCGAAGGCGGCGCGGAAATCAGGAATGAGGAATGGCAGAGTGTGACCGAGCCCGCCCGCTGTGGTCATGAGGCCGCAGACTACGCCCCGGACCCAGGGGTGACCGCGACCGGTCAGTGTGCCATCGTCCGACAGCGCTTCGGCAAAGCCCATCGAAATGCCAGCGCCGACGGAAGCCGCCATGCCGACCAGAAAAGCGTCCCAACTGTTGCGCGTGGCGAACGCGGCGGCAAAGATCGGCGCAAGCGTCGAGACCGAGCCGTCCATAAGGCCCGCCAGCCCGGGCTGCACGATTTGCAAAACAAACAGTCGCCGGTGGGCGACGTCTTCCTTCGCCCGAACGTCGGGGGCGAGGTTCTCTTCGAGCGATTGCGCATAGGCCGAGTGCTTGCGCTCGGTTTCAGCCAGGTCGCCGAGCAGCTTGCGGATGGATGCATCCGTAACCTGGCGCTGTGCGCGCTCATAGAAGCGCCGCGTTTCAAGTTCCATGGTCTCAGCCTGGCGGCGCACTACGTTGATGCCCAGCGGGCGGACGAGCCAGACGGGGCGGCGGTCGACGAAGCCTTTCACGTCCTGCCGACGAATGTGAGGAATATGTTCGCCGAATTTCTCCCGGTACAGATCGATAAGCATGCGGCGGTGCTCGGACTCCTCGCGTTCCATTTCCTCGAATATGGCGGCAGTCGCCGGATAGGTTTCTCGCAAGCCGTCCACGAAATCGCCGTAGATCCTGCCGTCCTCCTCTTCCAGCGAAATAGCCAGCGCGAGAATTTCGCGTTCGGTGAGATCCTTGAACTTCTTAGCCATGGAGCGCTATTCGGTTTCGCCGCCAACCTTGAGAACGGCGAGGAATGCTTCCTGAGGGATATCGACGCGCCCTACGCGCTTCATCCGCTTTTTGCCTTCTTTCTGCTTTTCCAGCAGCTTCCGCTTGCGCGTGATGTCGCCGCCGTAGCATTTGGCGAGCACATTCTTGCGCATCGCGGGAATGTTTTCCCGGGCGATGATCTTGTTTCCAATCGCCGCCTGGAGCGCAACCTCGAACATCTGCCGCGGGATCAGCCTTCGCAGCCGCTCAATGAGGGCCTTGCCGCGCTCATAGGCGAAGTCCTTGTGAACGATGATCGAGAGCGCGTCGATGGGATCCCCGGCCACCAGCACATCCAGCTTCACCATCGGCGAGACCCGATGTCCGGCCAGATGATAGTCCAGCGATGCGTATCCCCGGGAAGCGGATTTCAGGCGGTCGTAGAAATCGAGCACGATTTCGTTCAGAGGCAGGATATAGTTCAGCAGGACGCGGCCGCTGCCGATGTACTCGAACTTCTTCTGCTCGCCGCGCTTCTCCTCGAGTAATTTCAAGATTTCGCCAATATACTCCTCGCGCGTGATGACGGTCGCGTCAATGATCGGCTCTTCGACTTGTTGGATGACGCTCGGATCGGGCCACTTGGTCGGGTTATCCACCTCCACCAGCTCGCCGTCCGTCTTCAGAACGCGATAGCGGACGCCAGGCGCGGTCGTGATCAGATCGATCTGGAACTCGCGTTCGAGCCGCTCCTGCACGATTTCGAGATGCAGCAGGCCAAGGAAGCCGCAGCGGAAGCCGAAGCCGAGCGCGGCGGAATTTTCGGGCTCGAAGCTGAAGGCGCTGTCATTCAGGCGCAGCTTCTCGAGCGCATCGCGCAATAAACCGTGCTGATGCGATTCGACAGGGTATAGCCCGGCGAACACCATGGGCTTGATCTGCTCAAATCCGGGGAGCGGATCGGAGGCGGGATCAGCGTCATCGGTGATCGTGTCGCCGATGCGGGCGTCGGTAATCGTTTTGATATTGGCGAAGAGAAATCCCACTTCGCCGGCCGACAATTCCTCGAGCGGGACCGGCTTGGGCGACTGGTAGCCAAGCCCCTCGATTTCATACGTGCGCCCGTTGGACATGAGCCGGATTTTCTGGCCAAGGCGCAGCCGGCCGTCAACGACGCGGGCCAGAATAATGACGCCGCGGTAGGGATCGAACCACGAATCGAAAATGAGCGCCCGCAGCGGGGCGTCCGGCAAGCCCTTGGGGGGCGGAACGCGGCTGACGATGGCTTCCAAAACGTTCTGTATGCCGATGCCGCTCTTGGCGCTGACCAGCAGCGCATCGTCAGCCGGGAGGCCAATCACTTGTTCAATCTGTTCGCGGATGCGATCGGGCTCAGCCGAGGGCAGATCAATTTTGTTGATGACGGGGATGATTTCGAGATTGTGGTGCAGGGCGAGATAGGTGTTGGCCAGCGTCTGCGCTTCGACGCCCTGCGACGCATCGACCACCAGCAAGGCTCCTTCGCAGGCCTGCAGGCTGCGCGAGACTTCATAGGTGAAATCAACGTGGCCCGGCGTGTCAATCAGGTTCAATTGATAAAGATTTCCGTCGACGGCGCGGTAATTGAGGCGGACCGCGTGGGCCTTGATGGTGATCCCGCGCTCGCGCTCGAGATCCATCGAATCGAGAACCTGCTCCATCATCTCGCGCGCCGACAGCGCGCCGGTAAGCTCAAGCAGGCGATCGGCGAGGGTCGACTTGCCGTGATCGATGTGGGCAATGATGGAGAAATTTCGGATGAAAGCCGGGTCCATGCAACCTTATCGCGCAAACGGACTCGCTCGCGGCGGCGCGTCCCCCAAGCCCCTGTCAGTTGATGCCGCGGCATCGGCCTGTGCGCTCTCTCGGGGCGGGCCGGAAACTTAAATTATCCCACAGCAAGCAGTTTCCGCCGGGCCGAAAAGCCGGAGGCGCTTGCGCTATCATGAATCCTGAATTCCGCTTTCGCTCCGGCGCAGGCGCGCCGGCTTCTCTGTCTCATGGTCAAAGTAATTGAAGGCAGTCTGGACGCGCGCGGTATGAAGTTTGCCATCGTGGTCAGCCGGTTCAACAGTTTCGTCACGGAGCGGCTGCTCGCGGGGGCGCAAGACGCGCTGTCGCGCAGCGGAGCCAACGCCGACGATATCGAGATTGTGCGCACGCCGGGATCCTGGGAACTGCCGCTCGCCATCCAGACGCTCGCCGAGCAGAAACGGCACGATGCGATCATTGCGCTGGGCGCCGTCATCCGCGGCGAGACGCCCCACTTTGATCACGTGGCGGGACAGGCGGCCGCCGGGGTCGCCCAGACGGTTCTCAAGACCGGCGTTCCGGTGGCCTTCGGCGTCCTCACCACGAATACGGTGGAGCAGGCCCTGGATCGCTCGGGGCTCAAGAGCGGCAACAAGGGATTTGATGCAGCGATGACCGCAATTGAGATGGCGAGTCTCATGCGTCGTCTTCGCGAGCGCGGTAGTTGAATGCCTTCGCGTCACAGGTCGCGCCGGCGGGCGTTGCAGGTTCTCTATCAGTGGGACATGCGCAGACAGCCCGTCGACGACGCGATTTCCGCATTCTACAGCTCGCTCTACGCAGAGGAAGGCGAGCCGAGGCGTCCTGCGCGCGATGAGTTTATGGAGACCCTGGCGCGGGGCACGGCGGCGAACGCGGAGCGGATCGATCACACCATTAAGGAGAAATCCGCGCATTGGCGCATCGAGCGGATGCCGGTCGTGGATCGCAATCTCCTGCGTATGGGCGTATACGAGATGACGCAGTTGAACACGCCGCCGGCGGTGGTTATTGACGAGGCGCTCGAGCTGGCGCGACAGTTTTCAGGCGAGGAGTCGGTATCGTTCATCAACGGCGTACTGGACGCGGTGCGAAGAGACCTGGAGTAGCTGACCGGAGCTTGGAGCCAGGGACGCCGACCTTAAAACCGCGCTGTTAAACGTCTACGACCTGTAAAATCAGGCACTTCAGGTAGTGCGTCTCTGGAACGGTCAGCAGTATCGGGTGGTCTGCGGCCTGGGTGCGCCGTTCAAGCACCCGGAGGGTTCGGCCGGCGTCGAGAGCGGCGGATGCGACAATCTCAAGCAACATCGCCTCGCTGACATGCTGCGAACAGGAGCAGGTTAGGAGCACTCCGCCCGGCGCGAGCAAGCGCAGAGCGCGAAGGTTAATGTCTTTATAGCCCCGGGCGGCGCCCTCAATCGCCGAGCGGGACTTGGTGAAGGCGGGTGGATCGAGCACAATCGCGTCGAAGCGTTCGTGCGCCCGATCCTGCGCCGCGAGAAAATCAAAGACGTTGGCGGCCCGGAATTCGATGTTTGAAATCCCGTTCAACTCAGCGTTCCGGCGCGCGCCGGCAAGCGCCGACTCAGAGGAATCGACGGCGATCACTCGCTCGCAACGCGAGGCCAGATGCAGGGCGAACCCGCCCGTCGATGCAAAGCAATCCAGCGCGCGGCCGTGGCTGTAGCGCGCCGCTGCCAGATAGTTTTCGCGCTGGTCGAGGTACATGCCTGTCTTTTGCCCGCCAAGCAGGTCGGCCTCGAACGCGATCCCGTTCATCGAGAGCCGCACGCGGTCGGGCAACTCGCCGGAGAGCACGCGCTTTTCAAGCGGCAGCGACTCGCGTGAACGCACCGCGGCGTCGTTCCGAATCACGACAGCAGCAGGGCAAAACAGCTCTCCGATACATTCGGCAATGAGGCCGGCGGCGCGATCCATGCCCTGATCGAGCGTTTGCATGACCACGAATTCTGCGTAGCGGTCAATGACCAGACCAGGCAGGAGATCGGCCTCCCCGAACACGACCCGGTACGCATCCGTATTGGAAACGACGCGCTGACGAAACGAATCGGCCGCCCGAATGCGGCCAAGAAAAAAGTCTTTGTCGATCGTTTGCAGCCGGTCCGAAAGCAGACGCAGGCAGATTTGGGAGGTCGAACTATGGTGGGCGACGCCAAGGAACCGGCCGTTGGGGTCGATGACGCGCACAGCGTCGCCCGGGCCGGCCACTCCGCGGTCCACCACATCGGCGGCGAAGATCCACGGGTGGCCGGAGGCGAAACGACTGGCGCCCTTGCGACTGACGCGGACTGTCGGGAGCTCAGCGGCTATCGGAGCATCGCCTCCAGGCGCGCGATACGCTTTTCCGTCGAGGGATGCGTCGAAAAAAGATTCATCAGGCTTTCACCGGTAAATGGCTTGACGATAAACATGTGCGCGGTAGCGGGATCGGCGTCCATCGGAATACGCCTGTTCCACGCTTCGAGCTTGCGCAACGCGCTGATCAGGTAATCCGGACGATTGGTGTATTTAGCGGAAGCTTCATCGGCTGAAAATTCGCGGCTGCGTGAAATCGCCATCTGGATGAATGCCGCCGCGATTGGCGCCAGGATCATCATGAACAGCGCGCCGACGGGGCTGCCGCCCTCCTCGCGGTCGTCGCGCCGGCCGCCCCCCATGAAGAAGGCCATGTGGCCCAGATATGTAATCGCGGCAGCGATGGTCGCAGCCACAGAGCTGATCAGGATGTCGCGGTGCAGTACGTGGCCCAGCTCATGCGCGATGACCGCCTCCAATTCCTGATCATTCATGAGTTGCAGAATACCCACGGTGAAAGCAACCGAGGCGTGCTGCGGATTGCGGCCAGTTGCAAACGCGTTCGGGGCATCTTGCGGAATAACCCAGAGCTTCGGCATGGGGATGCCCATGCGCATGGCCAAGCCATGGACAACCGGATACACCCTGGCGTAGATCTCGCTGTTTTCCGTGGGCGTGACCGGCTGGGCAGAGTAGGTCGCCAGCGCAATACGGTCAGAGAAGAAATATCCCGTAAAGTTCATCACAGCGGCGAGAACCAGAGCGATGAGCAGACCCTGCCGGCCGCCCAGCGCCTCGCCTGCAACCAGCAGGATCGCGCTGAGAAGGCCTAATAGGATTGCGGTCTTAAGAGCGTTCATAACTGCTGCTTACCTCAATTCTTACCTATAAACGAACGGGGCGACGCGAGCGTCGCCCCCGCGAGGCCATCAGGCCTGCTTATTGGATTCGTTTACTCACTCACTTGAACCTTGATTTGTTTAGGTTTTGCGACCTCTTTCTTGGGGAGCGTAATGGTCAGCACTCCATGCTTGTACTCTGCCTTCACGGCGTCGGTATCCACCGTATCCGGGAGCGTGAAATATCTTGCAAAAGAGCCGTACCCGCGCTCAATGCGGTGAAATCCGCCCTGTTTGCCTTCGTTTTGAAACTTCCGCTCTCCGCGCAGCGCCAGAGTCCCATTCTCGATCTGGATGTCGATGTCTTTCATGTCCAAACCGGGAAGGTCCGCTTTCAGAAGTAATTCATTTTCAGTCTCAAAAATGTCGACCGACGGCGACCAAGGGCGTGCGGCGGGTTCGGACAAAAGTCTGCTGACAGTGTCCTGGAACAACCGGAGCCCGCTGGGAAAGTCCTCTAGTTCGGGGAAGGCGTTGTGTCTTGCGAGAGCCATTGGCTTTGATCCTCCTCTATCCAACTAGATCATAAAATATGAGCATGTATATGTCAAGTATTTTTATCATATAAATGTAGATCTAGGCTCAATGAATAAGTTATTTAATTACAGTTATTTGTAATAAAGTCCGAGCAGTCCAGGCCAAGTATGTAAGATAGATTTAAGAAGATGGCCCGCTTCGTCAGCGTGCTTGCCGATCGGTGGATTGCGTTGCCGAGGAGCTTGGGGCTGGGAGGCGCGATTCGTCTCCAGCAGGGTGCGCTATCCTGCGGTCAGGCCCATGATGTGGAAGCCGGCATCGACATAGATAACATTGCCGGTAACGCCGCGGCCAAGCTCGCTTGCCAGGAACACGGCGGTATCCGCAACTTCGGCGGGGTCGGTGTTTCGGCGCAAGGGCGCATGCGCAGCAACGCCGTCCAGCACCTTTGAAAAGTCCTTGATGCCCCGCGCTGAGGCGGTTTTGATCGGACCAGCCGAGATGGCGTTCACACGGATGTTTTGGCGCCCGAGATCGCTCGCCAGATACCGCACGGCAGCCTCGAGCGCCGCCTTCGCCACGCCCATGACATTATAGTTCTGAACCACGCGAACGGATCCAAGATAGCTCAGCGTCGTGATGGAGCCGCCAAGGGTCATTGCTGGCGCAACGGCGCGGGACACGGCGACCAGCGAGTAGGCGCTGACTTCCTGAGCGAGCAGGTATCCGGACCGCGAGGTCTGGACGAATGGTCGGGACAGATCCTCGCGGCTGGCGAATGCGATGCTATGGACGAGGGCATGAACCGGCGACTGGTCGCGCAGCGTGCGTTCCAGCCGGCTGAGATCGTCATCGCTGGTGACATCGCAATTCAGGATCGCCGCCGGCTGGAGGCCCTGGGCGAGATCTTCGACGGTGGCCTTCTGCCGGTCGCCCTGATAGGTCAGCAGCAGCTTGGCGCCTTCTCGCCGGAACGCCTCTGCAATCGCATACGCGATGCTCCACCGATTCGCGATTCCGAGCACGACAGCGGTCTTGCCTTCAAGCAGATTCGACATGAATCCTTCAGCATAGCGGATCAGAATACCCGCTCTGAGCGGGCGCGCACTGCAACCGACTTCTGCGCGATCCTTTCGACACAGAAAGTTACGCTGGGCGGCGCTGATGGCGGCTGTGCTGACGGGCTGGTGACGCAATTGCTTGGACTTACTGTGAATGTCCCTGCTCTGCGATATGGACCGCGTCGGCCCGTATGAAATTGTAGAACCGATTGGCCAAGGCGCGATGGGCGCGGTTTATCTGGCCAGGGACTCACGGCTAAGCCGGAGGGTGGCAATCAAAGTCATCTCGGTAGAGGACGAGGCGGACGGCAGCCGCCAGCGCCGTTTTGTGCAAGAGGCGCGTGCAGCCAGCGCGCTGAATCACCCGAACATTGTAACGGTGCACGACTTTGGTACGGAAAACGGCTTGTCGTACATCGTTACGGAGCTGGTGGAAGGCGAGTCGCTTCGCAAAATTATCAGCCGGAGCGCTGTTCCCATCCGAAAGCTTTTGGAGATCGCAATACAGATCGCGGACGCGCTGGCGGCGGCGCACGCCGCGGGCATTGTACACAGGGACCTCAAGCCGGAAAACATTATGATCACGCCGGGCGGGCGCGTGAAGCTGCTGGACTTCGGGCTGGCCAAGCCCCTCGTCCCGGCCGATTCCGGGCAGACAAGCGATGAGAATGCAACGGTTCCAGGGGTTCTGCTCGGAACCGTGGCTTACATGAGCCCGGAGCAGACGCGGGGAGCGCCAGCCAGCCTTCAATCGGACCAGTTTGCGCTCGGCGTCATGCTACACGAGATGGCGACCGGACATCACCCCTTCCTGCGCGAAACGCCAATGGAGACGCTCATCGCGATTGCGAATTCGGGCCGTGCGCCGTTTACCCCAGGTCCGGTCGCCTTTCGACTGCTCGTCGACCGTTGCCTGGCCAAGGATCCGGCGGCGCGATTCGAGTCTACTGAAGAAATCAGCGAACGTCTGCGAAAGATCTCCAACCAGCTTCCCGGGCTATCGCCGGTCCGGGGGACCAGGCCGCGCTGGTGGAAACAGGTATCGCCGCGAATGGTGAGCGCGGCTGTGATTGGAGCAGCGCTCGGATGTGTGGGTCTATTCGCGCTTGGGCTGTTTTCCGCCTCGCGATTGCTTTCCCCGAGAGTTCGCGACCCGCTCACGTTCGATTTCGTTCCGTTTGCGACCGAGCGCGGATTAGAGCTGTTTCCTGCCTGGTCGCCAAACTTGCGCGTGATTGCGTACTCGGCTGAGCAGAAGGGGGTCTTGCAGATCTTCACGCGCTCGACTGAATCGGCGATTCCGACGCAGGTTACGCGGTCGGCGGCCGACTGCATGTTCCCGTTCTGGTCGCAGGACGGCGCCCGGCTGTACTACATTGCCGAGCACAATGGACGGCCGGCGCTGTGGTCGGTAAACATCGCCGGGGGGGCCCCGGAGGCGGAGTTGGATAATGTCGCGCAAGCAGCCCTTTCTCCGGACGGACGCATGTTGGCGCTGTTGCGTCCGGAGACTGGCGGCGCAGCATATTCGTTGTGGACGGCGTCGCCGCCGGCGAGTGCGCCGCACCGTCTGCAAGCGCCCGGGTTTGATCCCGGCCCTCTCGCGCCCTGGAGTTATCTGCGCTTTGCGCCGGATTCCTCGGCGCTAGCGGTGTGGGCGGCGCGTCTTGATGGGAATTCGGCCTTTTGGCTGATACCGCGCGACGGAACCGCTCCCGCCCGGCTATTCCCGAGGCTGGGCGCGAATCGACTGGCGCAAGGTTTTTCATGGCTGCCCGACTCGCAGCGGATCCTGTTTGCGGAATCCGCGCCGCTGAGCTCCGCAGCGCACCTGTGGATTGGAACGACGCGCTCGGGTGAACTTTCGGAAATTACAAATGGACCTGCGCGCGAGGAATTTCCTTCGGCTTCGCCTTCCGGTCTGGATGCCGCCTTTAATCTGATCGACGCCCGCTATGAGCTGCGCAATATAAGCCTGGGATCCGGCGGCGCACCGGTTGTGACGCCATCGACGACGGGGAATACGCTCGCGCCGGCGTGGTCGCCCGACGGCCGGCAATTGGCGTACGTGACGGACCGGGCCGGATCGCCGGAGATCCGGATCCGAAGCGCCGATGGCGCGTGGGAGCGGACCGCGGCCGGAGCAGGGGATTTCGAGGACGCAACCTACGCGTTCCTGAATGTGGCCTTTTCACCGAACGGGCAAAGCATCGCGTACACCCGTATGGGAGGCGAGGGAGAGCAGATCTGGATTTCAGCCATCAGTGGGGGTCCGCCGCATCGCATTGCGAACGACCAGACGGCGCGCAAGCGCGGGCTATCCTGGTCTCCGGACGGCAACTGGCTCGCATATGCGACGGTGCGAGATGGTCATTCTGTACTGATGCGCGCTTCGGTGGGGTCGGATGAGGCTGAGACGGTGTGCCGCGATTGTGGCGCTTTTCCCGCATGGTCGCCGCGCGGGGGCGAAATCGCGGCCGTCAATGGCGCCGCCGGCATCCTTTTGGCGGCGGCTGATGGATCATCGGTTCGACCCGTCGGATGGGGCCAATGGCTGGCGCTCGCGTGGACCAAACGCGGGTCTTCTATATTGGGAATCGCACGCACGGACGAGGGTGGTGTGGCGCTGGTTGAACTCGCGCCGCGGGACGGAACGCAAAGCGTGATCCATCAGCTCGGGCCCTGGCCTGCGGCATTCTCATTTGGTCTGGCGACCGGCATGGATCCGGTGCGCGGCATCAGCATTACAGCGGACCAGCGCACAGTAACGTATGCGGCTCTGAATGTGTCGAGCGACGTGTGGCTGCTGAAAGGATTAAACGAGCCCGGGCTGCTGGTGCGCTGGCGGCGCTAGCGCTTGCGCGCAAGCGGACAGCCGGCGTACACGCTGCCGTGCGAGCGCGGACGACCGAGGCGCCGAGCACGAGCTCCTGCGCGTCGTCCTATGAGTACGACCACTGAACGAGCCTCCTCTCTGTAGGTTGTAAATAAAACGTAAACACATTGTTGGGCATCTTGTCCGTGTTTGCGGTCAGGTATATATTTGCAGGCGGTATGTACAAGCCATGGATCTCCGTATTACTGATTGTGTTGTCAGTCTCCGCATACGGAGCGACTGGTTATTACCGGCATAATCTCGTAGCCGATACTCCCGGCGTAGCGGACTTCACGGATCCGAACCTGGTCAATGCATGGGGTCTAGCGACTTCGGCGACCAGTCCGTTCTGGGTGTGCGATGCGGGCACGGGGCTGTCAACGGTGTATGCGGCCAGCAACACTCCCGGCGCCGGACTTGGCACGCCGAACGCCGCGCTGAAACCCACGATCCCCGGAGCGGGAGGATCGACGCAGGGACCATGTACAGGCATCGTGGCAAACACCGCAACCACAAGCTTCACTATCAGCACGCCCGCCAACCCTACGCCCCGTCCGGCAAGCTTCATCTTCGCCACTGAAGACGGGACGATTTCTGCCTGGGCTAACGCTGTCGATCCCGCACACGCAGTGCTTGTGGTGGATCATTCCGCCTCTGCGGTTTACAAGGGGCTCGCTATTGTCGCCACCCCTACGCCGCAACTCTATGCCGCGAACTTCCGCGCTGGAACCATCGATGTATTCGACGGCTCGTTCAAGCCGGTGACGCTCGCAGCCGGAGCCTTCACGGATCCGGCGATTCCGGCAGGCTTTGCGCCATTCAATATCTGGAACCTGAATGGAAAGCTCTACGTGACCTATGCCAAGCAGGATTCGAGCAAGAAGTTCGACGCGCCAGGCCCTGGAAACGGATTTGTTGATGTGTATGACGCATCGGGGAAGCTGCTGCAACATCTCATCTCGAACGGGGCTTTAAATTCGCCGTGGGGCGTCGCCATCGCTCCGTCCACCTTCGGCCAGTACGCGAATGACCTCCTGGTCGGCAATTTCGGCGACGGGCTGATTAACGCATACGATCCGAATACAGGGGCGTATCTCGGCGCGCTGAAGGACGCCGATGGGAAGAACATCGTTATTGAAGGGTTGTGGGCTCTTCTGGTCGGCAACGGGGGAAACGGCGGCGACAAGGATTCGGTCTTCTTCACCGCCGGTCCGGGCGGGCAGAAGCACGGTCTGCTCGGCAGCATCCAGGCGAACCCGATTTTGACGGCGGCTAACGTGTTTAATGCCGCTCAGGGAGCTGCGGGCATTGCGCCGAATACGTATGTCACCATTAAGGGCACGAGTCTGGCCGCCACCAAGCGCATCTGGCAGGCGGCTGACTTTGCCGGAAATCTGCTGCCCACGACGCTGGATGGGGTTACCGTTTCAATTAACGGGAAGCCCGCATACATCTATTACATCAGCCCGGTACAGATTAACATTCTCACGCCCGTGGACATGTCCAACAGCGGGCAAGTGCAAATTGTGGTCACCAACAACGGACTGACGAGCAACACGGTGAGTGTCGCCGCCCAGGCGGTTGCGCCTTCATTCTTTCTGATCAACAGCGACAAGTACATCGCAGCGACGCATGCGAACGGTTCAATCATCGGGCCGCCCACGCTGATTGCGAATGTCACGACGCCGGCCCAGCCCGGAGAAACCATCGTGCTGTATGGAAATGGCTTTGGAGCAACGACGCCCGCCGTTACGAACGGCCAGATAGTCTCCACGCCTGTGACTCTTGCGGCCATGCCGGTAATTACGTTCAACAACGTCCCGGCGAGGGTCACGTTCGCCGGCCTGTCCGCCTCAGGCCTGTACCAGATCAATGTGCAGGTGCCGAGCCCTCTGCCGGATGGGGATGCGGCGGTGGCGGCGCAGGTCGGCGGAGTGAGCTCGCCAGCCGGGGCCTTGGTTACCATTAAGAACTAACTATGGCGGGGCGTGCACGCCCTGCCATAGGTCCAGACCCGTCACACAACCCACGCCATAGGACGGCCGGTCCGAAAGAAGGTATACTATCTCCAAAATTTGTGGTGGTGATCCTTTTGGGGAGGACGCCTTCATGAAGAACGCTGCTGCTTTCTTTGGCGCCGTGGTGTCCACACTGGGCGTCGCCGCATATTCGCAGAACATTTCCGCCTCGCTCTCCGGGACTGTTCGGGACAGACTGGAGGCTGTGCTTCCGGGCGCCGAGGTTACGCTGACCAACGAGCAGGGTTTCGTTCGAACCACGAGAACAAATGAGAGCGGATTCTTTTCGTTCCCGGATCTGACGCCGTCCACGTTCGTGATCCGCGTCCGGGCCCAGGGCTTCAGGGAATACACGGCCACCGGCATCGAGGTCACGTCGGGCATGCAGCGGTCGCTCGGGTCGATCGTGCTGCAGGTCGGGCAACTGGCTGAGAGCGTCACAGTAACGGCCGAGGCAGCGCCGGTTCAGCTCGGATCGTCGGAAAAGGCCAATACGCTTACCAGCCGAGAGCTCGAAGGCATGGCGCTGCGGGGGCGCGACGTAATGGATGCGGTGGGTCTGCTTCCGGGAGTGGTCGACACCGCTGACAGCCGCGAGGCGCCGTCGCCGACCTCAATCGGGAATCTGTATCTTGCGGGCGGGCGTAACAACTCGAAGAACATGACCATCGACGGGATTACAAACCTGGACACTGGCTCGAACGGCAGCGTGCACCAGATGCCGTCCATGGATTCGATTGCCGAGCTGAAGGTAATGCTCTCGAACTACGCCCCGGAGTACGGCCGTAACGCCGGCGGCACGATCTCGGTGATTACCAAGGGCGGCGGGAGGGACTTTCACGGTTCGGCGAGCTGGTATTACCGGCATGAGAGCTTCTCGGCCAATAACTTTTTCGCCAACCGCAGCGGACTGCCGCGCAATCCGTATCGATACAACATCGGCGGGTATACGATCAGCGGACCTCTTTACATTCCGGGCAAGATGAATCGTGACCGGGCTCGCGCGTATTTCTTCTTTTCGCAGGAATTTCAGCGGCAGCGGGTAGATCAGGGATTGAAGATTCAGCGGGTCCCAACCGCGGCTGAGCGCAACGGCGATTTTTCGAACAGCCAGGACACGAACGGAAACATCATCCGCGTGCTGGATCCGTTAAACGGGCGCAAGCAGTTTCCGGGGAATATCGTACCGGCGAACCGCATTAATCCCACCGGCCAGGCGATCCTCAACATGTTCCCGCTGCCCAATTACGTCGATCCAACGCCGGTCCGGCGGCCGCAATACAACTACATCAGCCAGATGAGCGGACCGTATCCGCGGCGCACGGAAACATTCCGCGTCGATTTTTCGCCGCGCGACAATATGCAGTGGTACGTGCGGGGTAGCGAGAACTCCGACGAGCAGCATCCCTACTATGGCAACTGGACCAACGGCAGCGTGAATTTCCCGCTGGTCCCGGTAACGTTCCGGCAGCCGGGCCGCGGCATCACGCTGCACGGGACGACAACGCTTTCCCCCTCCACCTTCAGCGAGACGATTTTCGGAATCAGCCAGAACAAGTTGACTTACTTCCCCGAGGATCCGGCTCGCGTCTCGAAGTCTGCGTTGGGCATCCATCTGGCTCAGTGGAATCCGTCGCTCAATCCGGACGGATGGATTCCGAACATGACGTTCGGCAATGTGCCCAACTACGCCAATCCCTCGATGAGCAACGGGATGCCGTATTACAACTCGAACACGATTTTCAGTTTTGTCCAGAACGTCAGCCGCATTTGGCGGACGCATAGTTTTAAGGCCGGCGTCTATATCGAGCGGACGCGAAAGGATCAGAGCGCCAACGCGGCCACGCGCGGCGCGATCGCATTCGATCAGAACGGCAACAACCCGCTCGATGCAAATTACGCTTATGCTAATGCGCTGCTGGGCGCCTACTATTCATACTCGGAGGCCACGGCGCGGCCTCAAGGACAGTACCGGTTCACAAACCTGGAATGGTATGGGCAGGATGCGTGGCGGATTCGCCGCAATCTGCTGCTGGATTACGGCGTGCGCTTTTATCACGACATGCCGCAGTACGATGCGCGCAACCAATTAGCCGCGTTTGCGCCGTCCCGGTGGGATCCGGCGCAGGCGCCCGTGCTGCTATGGCCGGGCTTCGATGCGGAGGGGCAGAAGGTAGCGGTGAACCGGCTAACGGGCCAGACTTTCCCGCAAGGGCTGATTGGCACCTTCGCGCCGGGGTTCGGAGATCCATCCGACGGGATGGTGATCGGGGGAGTCACCCCTGGCGTCCCTGCAAGTCTCTATACTCAACCCGCTCTGGGTGTGGCGCCTCGCGCCGGATTCGCGTGGGATCCCTTCGGGCGCGGCCGAACAGCCGTGCGCGGCGGCTTCGGCGTGTTCTATGACCGCTTACAGGGCAATCCGACTATGAATACGCTGCCCAATCCTCCGACCGTGTATACGCCCACGGTGTATTACGGATGGATCGATCAGATTGCCGAGGCAGCGGGCAAGGGCATTCTCGCGCCGAGCACGATCAGCGATTCGCTGCTCGGCGCGCAAAAGAATCCGGCCACTTACAACTACAGTTTCGGTATCCAGCAGCAAATCGGATCGACGATGATGATTGATCTATCGTATGTCGGGGGGTTCTCGCGCCACCTGCCGTGGAAACGAAATATCAACCCGGTTCCGTATGGCGCCCGCTGGCTTGACGTTCACCCCGAGAATGCTGATCCCACGGTAAAAAACACGGCGCTGCCGCTGAATTTCCTGCGGCCGTACACAGGCTATGGCGATATCAATATTTACGAGTTCGCTGCAACGTCGAACTACAACTCTCTGCAAGCGAGCTTCAGCCGGCGCCTGTCGCACGGCGTCATGTTGGGCGCGGCGTACACGTTTTCGAAAGCGCTGGGCTCCGCCGATTCGGATACAGCGGCGGTGAGCCCGTTTTTTTCGCCGCGCCACCGAAACTATGGACCTTTGGGGTTCGACCGGACCCATGTCGCATCGCTGCGTTACACGTGGCAACTGCCCGGGCTGAAGAACCGGATCGGGTTCCGTCCCCTGGCGATCGTGGCCTCTGATTGGGAAATCTCGGGCACGAGCCGGTTCCAGACCGGCGGGCCGTTTACTCCCGGCTACGCGCTGGCAGATTACGTCGACGTGCTGGGCGGGGCGTCGGTGGAATCGAATGGAGCGCGCATGGACGTGGTCGATCCCAACGCGCCGCCGGCGCTTCGATTTGGACGGCCTGCGCGAGGCGACTGGGGTAACGCGGGTGTGAATATCCTGCGAAAACCGGGAATCAATGTATGGGATATCTCGGTATACCGCGCCTTGCGGTTCACAGAGCGGTTCAAGGGCCAGTTGCGGTTTGAGAGCTACAACACGTTCAATCACACGCAGTTCAATGCGGTAAATCAGACAGCGCGGTGGCAAGGGCAGAATCAGATCGATCCGACGTTTCTCGAGCCAACCAGCGCGGTGAACCCGCGGAGGATCCAGCTTGCCATGCGCGTGAGCTTTTGAAGCGGCCGCCGACGAACGCAAAATGAACGGGGATTGACAAAACCAACGATTTGTTGATCATCTGTCGCTGTTTATTTCGGCGTTCTGAGACGCCGATAGGCCACATAGGCCAACGCGGCCAGGATCACGATCGCCGATATGAGCAACAGGTTGCGATGAATTGCGCCGGCTACTTCGCGCCAGTGCTCGCCGAAATAATATCCGATCCCCAGAAACGTGCACACCCACACCAATGCGCCAGAGTAGGCGTAGGCGGCGAAGGAGCGAAAGTCGAGACACGAAGTCCCGGCGACAATGGCCGTAAAGTGCCGCACCCCCGCGATGTAATAGCCGATGAAGAGCGCCCAATGCCCGATCCGGTCGAACCAGGCGTGGACGCGATCGATGCGCTGCTGAGTGACTTGGATATAGCGGCCGTACTTGTGCACGAATCCCAGCCCCAAGGTGCGTCCAATCAGATAGCTGCAACTGATACCGGACACGCTGCCGCCGAAGGCGGTCAATAGGGTTGTAACCGGGTGCAGCCGGCCCTGCGAAATTAGATAGCCGCAGAACACGAGCAGGGTCTCGTCCGGTACCGGGAGCCCCACGATGCCGGACATGAGGAGGCCGAAAATTGCGATGTAGCCATACTGCGAAATCCAGTCGAGTAGGAATTCCATCAGGGACGTTTCGAGAATAGCAGGATGCTTGCGGCGGTCATTCCGGACTTCCCCGTCCTTTACAATGGAATTTCTCCCTCCCATGCAGATTGATAAGGTGTATGAGCCCCAACGTTTCGAGCCCCGGTGGGCCGAATGGTGGGTCAGTTCGGGCATTTTTCATGCGGTTGCAAAGCCGGGCCGGTATTTCTCGCTCGTAATTCCGCCCCCGAACGTGACCGGGTCGCTGCACATGGGTCACATGCTGGATCACACGCTGATCGACATGGCGGTGCGCTGGCACCGGATGCTCGGCGACAACACGCTATGGATTCCTGGAACCGATCACGCGGGCATCGCGACGCAGATGGTTGTGGAGCGCGAGCTTGCCAAGGAAGGCATTACGCGTCATCAGCTCGGCCGCGAGAAATTTGTCGAAAAGGTCTGGCAATGGAAGGAAATGTACCAGAAGCGCATCAACGACCAGATGAAGCGGCTTGGATCGAGCTGCGACTGGAGCCGCGAGCGCTTCACGCTCGACCCCGGGCTGTCGCGAGCGGTTCGTGAGGCCTTCGTTCGGCTTTATGAAAAAGGACTGATCTATCGCGGCGAGTACATGGTGAACTGGTGCCCTCGCTGCAACACGGCGTTGTCCGATCTTGAGACGGTGCACGAAGACGAGCCGGGCAACCTGTGGCGCATACGATATCCGGTGAACGGCCAGGCGGGGCGTTGGCTGGTGGTCGCCACCACCCGCCCGGAGACCATGCTCGGCGATACGGCGGTGGCTGTGAACCCGAACGATCCACGCTATGCCGATCTGCATGGACATACTGTGCGATTGCCGCTCATGAATCGCGAAATTCCGATCATTGCCGACCCGCTCGCTGATCCCGAGTTCGGCACGGGCGTGGTAAAGGTCACGCCGGCGCATGATCCGAACGATTTCGAGGCTGGCAAGCGGCATGATCTTGCATTCGTCAAAGTGATCGATGAAACGGCGCATATGACGGCGGCGGCGGGTCGGTTCGCAGGGCTCGACCGGTTCGAAGCGCGAAAGCGAGTGGTGGCCGAGTTGGACCAACAGGGCCTGCTCGAGAGAGTGGAGCCGTACATCGTGAGCCTGGCGCGGTGCCAGCGTTGCAAGACGCCAGTGGAGCCGCTGGTTTCGACGCAATGGTTCGTGAAAATGAAGCCGCTGGCGAAGCCCGCGATTCAGGCGGTTGATGAAGGTCTCATCCAGTTTATTCCGCCGAACTGGATCAAGACGTATCACGAATGGATGGACAACATCCGCGATTGGTGCATCTCGCGCCAGCTCTGGTGGGGGCACAGGATTCCGGCTTGGTATTGCGATAACTGCGGCAAGATCATCGTCGCGCGCGAGGATCCCGCGCAATGCGCTCACTGCGGATCGTGCGAGATTCATCAGGATCCGGACGTGCTGGATACATGGTTCAGTTCCGGCCTGTGGCCATTTTCAACGCTAGGCTGGCCGGACGACACCGCCGATCTGCGTACGTTCTATCCGACGTCGCTGATGATCACGGGCTTCGACATACTGTTCTTCTGGGTGGCGCGGATGATCGTGCTCGGTCTGGAAATGACTGGTCAGGTTCCGTTCCGGCAGGTTCATCTGCATGGCTTGGTGCGAGACGCCGAACGGCAGAAAATGTCGAAGACCAAGGGTAACGTGATCGACCCGCTTACGGTCAACGAAAAATACGGCACGGACGCGGTGCGATTTTCGCTCGTGCAGGGCGCGGCCAGCGGCATGGATATCGCGTTCACGGAGGATCGCCTTCAAGCAGCGCGCAACTTCGCGAACAAGATCTGGAACGCGGCGCGGTTCATCTTCATGAAGATGGAATCGGCCGCAGTGGCGCCGTGGCTCACGCGCGAGCTCGATTGCGGCGCGCCGGAACCGGCCGAGGACGGAATCGCGCCGGTTGAAGACCGCTGGATTTTCAGCCGGCTGAATGCCGCTGCCGATATCGCAAACCGCGCATTTGCGCAGCACCGGTACCACGAGGTCTCCGAAACGCTGTACCACTTCTTCTGGGATGAGTTCTGCGACTGGTATCTCGAGCTGAAAAAGCTGCGGCTTGCGGACAACACGGGCTTGAACGCTCACTGGCGCAATCTGCTGACAGTTTTTGAAAAATCGTTGCGGCTGCTGCATCCGGCGATGCCGTTTTTGACTGAAGAGTTGTGGCAGCGGCTCGCCGCCCATGAGAAGGACCGGCCTACCTCGATCGCGCTGACCCATTATCCGCAGCAGAACGCGGTGGCGAACGATTCCGCCGCGGAGCGGGAGATGGCGTTGTTGCAGGAAATGATCAAGTCGGCGCGCGCGATCCGGGCCGATCATGGCATCGATAAGAATGTGCGGCTCGAGGCGACGCTGTATGCGCGCAACGGCGCGCGCGGACTGGCGGCAGCGCAGCGGGAGGCTATTGAGAGGCTTGCTAACGTGACGCTGGAAGTGCGCGACGAGACGGCCCCCACGCTCAAAGGCGCGGTGCGTTCAACGCCGGAATTCGCGCTGCTCGTGCATTTGCCGCAGGCCGACGTGGACGCCATCCGGGCGCGGCTGATCAAAGAGAACGATCAGCTCGAAAAGCTGATTGCCAACTCGCGGCGGCAACTTGACAGCGAGGAATTTATGCGCAAGGCGCCGGACAAGGTGAAAGACGACCTGCGCACGAAGCTCGCCGGCTACGAGGCGCAGCTTGCAAAGAATCGCGAAACGCTCGAAGGACTGTCGCAGTGACCTTCGACATCGATCATCCGGAAGTGGTCGATGCCGTAAACCGCGCGCTGGCTGAGGACATCGGACCCGGAGACGTCACGACGGACGCCTGCATACCGCCGGGCGTCGCCGCCGAAGGGTTTTTCACGGCGCGCGAGAGCATGATTGTGGCAGGCGTCGAACTGCTGCAACGGATTTTCCATGACGTAACGCTGCTCCGGCGCTCGGGCGATTACGCATCGGACGGCGACGTTCTCGCGACGGTGCGGGGCGATGCGCGGACGCTGCTCACGCGCGAGCGCGTTGCGCTCAATTTTTTGCAGCGGTTGAGCGGCATTGCGACGCTCGCGCGGGCCTATTCCGACGCCGTGGCGGGAACAGGCTGCGCCATTCTCGATACGCGCAAGACGACGCCGGGACTGCGGAGACTCGAAAAGATGGCCGCAGCCGCGGGCGGCGCGACGAATCATCGAATGGGTCTCTATGACGCGATTCTGATCAAAAACAACCACGTTGCGCTCGCGGGCGGCATTCGCAAGGCCGTGGAACGCGCGCGCGCCACGGGAATGGCGCTGGAGCTGGAAGTGCGGAATCACGAAGAGGTTGAAGAGGCGCTGGCGCTTGGCGTCAGCCATCTGCTCCTGGATAACATGACGCCGCGACAGGCGGCGGAGGAGATCCGGTTCGTCGCGGGCCGCGCCAAAGTGGAGCTGTCCGGCGGCATCACGCTGACTACTGTGCGCGAGTACGCCCAAACCGGCGCAGATTTCATCTCCGTTGGCGCCATTACGCACTCGGCGACCGCCGTGGACATCAATTTGCGCATTCATCCATGCCGCTAGACATCGAATTTGTTCGGGAGCGCTTTCCCGGCCGGGAGATTCGCTGGTATGAGAGCATTGACTCGACCATGCGCGAGGCCATCGAGCTGGCTGAAGCTGGCTGCGCCTCCGGCGTTGTGGTCGGGGCGGATGAGCAGACCGCAGGATATGGGCGCTTCGGCCGTGCCTGGCATTCGGAGCGGGACGCCGGCCTGTATCAAACGATCGTGCTGAGGATTCCGGTTGCGGCCGCGTCGCTTCCGGCGGTAACGTTCGCCCTCGGGCTGGCGGTGTCCGCGGCAATCGAACAAACCGCGGGCGTGGCGTGCGATTTGCGATGGCCCAACGATGTACTGATCGGCGGGCGAAAAGTGGCCGGCATACTGACGCAGCTGCAGGGGGCGGCGGTTGTGGCCGGCATCGGAATCAATGTGAATCATACGGAGTTTCCGCCCGATCTCGCGCCTGTCGCGACTTCGATCCGGATGGCCGCCGGCCGCGAGCAGTCGCGCGAGCAGTTGCTGGTTGCCGTGCTCGAGCAGATCGATGCGCACTGTGACATTCTGGCCCGGCAGGGAGCGGAAGCGATCCGCCGCTCGTTTGCGATGCGATCAAGTTACGTTTCGGGACGGAGGGTTACGGTCGAACAGGGGGAGTCCACGCTGATGGGGGTGACGGCCGGACTTACAGAGGCTGGATTTCTGCGCCTGTTACGCGATGACGGGCGGGAGGAGATTATTGTCGCCGGCGGGATCCGGCCGGCGTAGCTCGCGCCATGTTGCTTGCTCTTGATGCAGGAAACACGAATATTACCATCGGCGCGTTTGATGGCCGGAAACTGATTGCACGCTGGCGTCTCCGCACACAGCGCGAGCAGACCGCCGACGAGTGGGGCATTCTTCTTCGCAACCTGTTCTCGCTCTCCTCGCTTGATCTTTCGAGAGTTGACGGCGTGGTGATCTCGAGCGTTGTGCCTTCTGTGGACCAGCCGCTCACGGAAATGTCGGAGCGGTACTTCAATCGCGACCCGCTGTTCGTGACTCACACGACGGATCTCGGGATTCGCGTTGAAATTGACAATCCGCAGGAGGCGGGCGCCGACCGGCTGGCGAATTCGGTGGGCGCTTATTACAAATACGGCGGTCCCGTGGTGGTTGTGGACCTCGGCACAGCCATCAACTTCGATTGCATATCGGCTTCCGGCGCATTCATCGGAGGTCTGATCTGCCCTGGCGTGGGCATGTCGATTTCCGGCCTGTTCGCAAAGGCAGCCCGACTGCCGCTCGTGGACTTTCGGGAGCCGGAAAAGCTGATCGGCACGAACACGGTGGGCAGCATTCAATCGGGCCTGTACTTCGGTTTCCTCGGCCTCATCGATGGAATCGTAGAGCGGATCCGCTGCGAGCTTGGCGCCGACACGCAGGCGATCGCTACCGGAGGGCATGGCGGTCTCATCGTGCGCGCTTCTCGATGCGTAAAGCGCTTTGATGAAAACCTCACGCTCGAAGGGCTGCGCCTGATCTGGGCGCGAAACCACCCGTGAACGGAGCGCCAGAACAGGATCAGTTTAAGAGCTATTTCAATTATTTCACCGAGGTTGAAGAGCATTTTCAGCGCGCGCGCGGGACCGGGCTGTTTCTGCTGTCGCCGCTGGACTGGGCGCTGATAGAGACATGGAAGGACAGCGGAGTGCCGCTTGAGGCCGTGCTGCGAGGAATTGACATCACCTTCGAGAAATGGCGGGCGAAGCGAAACCGGCGGCAGTTGGTGAACTCCGTAGCGTACTGCGCGCAGGCGGTCGCCGAAGAAGCGGCAGCCAGGTCCGGCGCGCTTTCGCCGCCACAGTCCCGCCGGCAGGCTGCGGCCCCTTTTTCTCTGGACGAGCTGCGCGCGTATCTGGCGAGGAATGCGGAGGCGCTGCGAGCCGCAGGACGTGAAGAAATCGCGGCTTCACTGGACCGGCTGGCCGTGGATGTTGAGGCTCACTACCAGGACCTTGAGGAGCTGGAGCGGCGGCTCAGCGCGCTCGAGGACAAACTGATCGCGTCAGAGCGCGCTGCGCAAACCGAGGAAGAGCTGTGGGCGGCTCGCCGCGAATTGGACGCCCAGCTACGGCCATACCGCGGCAAGATGACCGCTGACCAGATCGCCATGCTGGAGAAGCAATACCTCGACCGCCGGCTGCTCGAGCGGGCCGGGCTGCCGCGGCTGAGCCTGTTCTATCTACGCTGACGGCGCCCTCGACTACAGCCTTCGCGCCGGGAGCATAGACCAAGTAGAATCTCGGTAATGAGCGGCGTCTCGGGCGAGCCGGAATGCGAGCGCACCGCGCCGCCGCCAGCATGGAAATCAGCGCGAGGCGAACGGAGCAAAACTCATGCGGGTTTATCAATGGAGCGAGATCGAGAAGGAGCAGCTCAGCCCGACCTTCTCCCGCCAGTGCATTCACGCGGAAACAATGACGGTGGCGCGCGTATATTTGAAGAAGGGATGCATTGTTCCCGAACACCGGCATCATAATGAGCAGATTTCGACCATGGAGCAGGGGCGGCTGAAGTTTCTCATTGCCGGCCAGGAAATCATTTTGAAGCCCGGCGAGTCGTTGCATATCCCGGCGAACACGCCGCACAGCGCCGAGGCGCTGGAGGATTGCGTCGCCCTGGATTTGTTCTCCCCGCCTCGCGAGGATTGGAAACGCGGCGACGACGCGTATCTGCGCGGCTGACGCGACGGCTTAGGCTTGAACGCAGATCGCCGGAGCGTTGCTTTGCGCTGCAAACAATCGCGCCGGCGTTGCACTATAGAAGGAATGTCAGTTTCAATTCGCACGGGGGCCGATCTTCTCGCCAGAGCGCCGGACTTCGGACTTCGCGAGCTCTCCGATCGCGCGCGGGCTGAAGTTCTCGATCGCATCCGGCATATGCAGCGTCAAGGCTACGACCTGTCTCGCGTGGATGGAATGTTGGAGTTGATTTTTCGCGAAGCCGCGCATCCGGATGCGCGTCCTTTCGAAGTGCTGGCGTTCGAGGTGAGCACGCGCATGACGCATCCGCACCCATGCCAGAGCGACGCCTCCGTATCTATTAAGGTGCGGGATGCGGTTTTTTCCGCGACGGCGACGTGCGACGGCCCGGTGAATGCGCTGGATACGGCGCTGCGGAAATGTCTTGCGCCGCTGTACCCCGCGGTCCTCGAGCCGCGGCTCGTCAACTACCGGCTTGGCGTGCTGGATATGGAAAGAGGCACCGCCGCGCACGCGGCCGTGACCATGGAGTGGAGCGACGGTCAACGCTCCTGGTCCACCATGGGCGTCTCGGACAACATTATCGAGGCCACCTGGATCGCGATCACTGCTGGGGTCAAGCTTCAGCTGATGCGGCTGGGAGAAGAGAATCACGATGTCCTGGGAATTCAGGATTCGTCGTGGGCAGTATGAGGACGTCGCGGACCAACGCAGATGAAAGCGGCGGATCGCAGAAATCGACCTTGCTCCTGCGCCTTCATCGGCGGCCTCAAACGATGTGAGACATGCGAGAAGCCGTCATCGTCGCCAGCTCCAGAACTCCGCTTGCCAAGTCGTTTCGCGGCTCGTTGAATCTGACGCGGCCGGACGATATGGCGGCGCACTGTATCCGGGATGTTCTGCGCAAAACGCCCGAGCTTGATCTAGGCGAGATTGAAGACGTCATCCTCGGCTGCGCGCACCCCCACGGAGTCCAGGGAACAAACGTTGCGCGGATCGCGGCGATGCTCGCCGGACTGCCAACTTCGGCAGCGGGCGTTACCATCAACCGCTTTTGTGCTTCCGGACTCCAGGCCATCGCCATCGGGGCGCATCAGGTGATCAATGAAGGCGCGAATGCCGTAATCGCCGGCGGGGTCGAAAGCATTACGATGACGCCGCGGAGCGCCGAGCCGAATCCTGTACTCCAGCAACGGCTGCCGGGAATTTACATGGTGATGGGCGACACCGCCGAAGTCGTGGCCAAGCGGTATCAGATCAGCCGTGAGGCGCAGGATGAATATGCTCTGCTGAGCCAGCAGCGGACCGCGCGCGCGCAGCGCGAAGGTTTCTTCGATGACGAAATCGCTCCGATCCGGGTGGTCCGGGCGAAGCTGGACAAGAGCGGCGCTGTAGTCGCCAAAGAAGAAGCGTGCTTCGACAAGGACGAGTGCAACCGGCCGGATACTACGCTTGAGGCGCTGGCCGCGCTGAAGCCGCACTTCGATCCGAACAGCGGGCAAGGGACGGTAACGGCCGGCAATTCATCACAGCTTTCCGACGGCGCCTCGGCCACATTGGTCATGTCGAGGCGGCGCGCGGATGAGCTCGGAATTCACTACAAGCTCGTGTTCCGCGGTTTTCAGGTGGCCGGATGCGATCCCGACGAGATGGGGATCGGGCCCGTGTTCGCGGTTCCGAAACTGTTGCGGCGCACGGGACTGAAACTCAGCGACATCGATCTCTGGGAGCTCAATGAGGCTTTTGCCGTCCAGGTGGTGTATTGCCGGGACCGCCTGGGGATCGATCCGGATCGGTTGAATGTGAACGGCGGATCGATTTCCATTGGACATCCGTTTGGGATGACCGGTTCGCGGCTGGTGGGGACAATCGCGAATGAAATGGCCAGAAGGCGCGCCCGATATGGCGTAGTGACAATGTGCGTCGGCGGAGGACAGGGCGCGGCGGGATTGTTCGAGCGCGCCTGAGCCGCCTATGCGGCGAATTTCAACGCGTTCAGATGCGCCATGCGCTCGCTGGAGATGCGGTTCAGGATGTCCTCGGGCGCATCAATGGTTTCGAGCGCAAAATAGCGGCGCAAGCCGGAGGGGCGGTGCTCCCGCGCATTGGTGTAGTCCTCAACCAGATACAGGATGGCCGCCATGCGGTCGCGAACCTCGGGACGGTGGTGATTTCTGACAGCCGCGCTGAGTCGCTCCGGGAATCGCCAACGATCCGTAATCAGCGCCCCGATATCGGCGTGCGACCTGCCGCACAATGAGGTTTCCGCGGAAACGAGATCGCACCCGTTTTCGATCGTGCGCGCCAGCCGTGTCTGAAACGCATGGCCGAAATCGAGCATTGGCAGGCGGCCGATGTCGTGCACCAAGCCAGCCAGGAAGGCCTCCGAAGGATCGATTTCACCCACCAGCTCTGCTAATTGCTGGGCGACGCCGGCGGCAACGAGCGAGTGGTTCCACAAGCGGTAAAGAGGCGGCGATGCGAACGCCGGTTTGAGCGAGGCCGCAATCAGCAGCCTGATGGCGGCATCCGCGCCCAGTTGCAAAATTGCTCTGCCCACGGTGGAAATAGGCCGGGATGCGCCGAAGGCGGCGCTGTTGGCGCACTGAATCAGATGTCCAGCGAGCACCGGATCTGATGACGCCAGGCGTTCAATTTCTGTGCTGGACCACCGGTCGGAGCGAAGGACGCTGAGAACCTGCTGCGCTACGCTCGGCATCACCGGCAAATCATCGAGCGCATCTTCGATTTCCATATCGGCCGCCGCCCGCAAACGCGAAGCGGCAATTGCGGCCAAACCATCCGGCGCTGTATTTTCGTCTGCTGTTCGAAACGGCTCAGCTTCCAGCCACTCATCGAGGGCATTCGCCTGTTCGACAAGCGCAGCCAGGCGCAGCGCCGGCGAGCTCGGGGGCGCGCCGAAATGAAGCGCTAGCAAAATCTCAGCTACTTCTGGCCGGACCTTGGAACCGGCCGTATCACAAATTCGCAGATCAGCCAGGAGTCGGGGTTTGGCTGCTGGGTGCAACAAGATGGCGGGGTAATGATGCGATAAAGCTGCGTCGCGCAACAGTTCGCGCGAGCGGACATCCATCCCGCTTATGATTGCGAGTTCAGCCGCAAAAGCGGCAACTCTTTTGGCGTGTTCCGCGATCTCGATGGATCGGTTTGAAGCCGGCGGCTCAGCGGCGCATGTCTCACGGCTCATGCGATTCTTATCGGCGGCGCGGGGCAGGGTTTAGCGGGAAAGATACCGGGTACAAAGGTACCTCATCCAATCCGCATCGTTTGAAGCTGCCTCCCGAAGCTACGCGCCTGTCTTTTGCAGAAGTTGCGCGGCCTGGGACCGCGGCGGATCGTCGGGCGTCAGGTTAGTGGCAGAAATATACTTCTTGAGCAGCGCTCGGGCCTGGTCCAGATTGCGCCCGTTGCGAATGTAAGTCTCCGCGCGCTCGTACAAAATGCGCGGATTGTTCGGCGTCATTTTTTCGGCCTGCGCGAAGTAGGCCTCGCTTTCCTGGAAGCGGCCGCGCTTGGCCACGTACTTGGCCAGGTCGATTAGCCGACCCACTTGGCGCGGCGCCAGCTCGAAAGCACGGCGCAACTGCTGTTCCGCCTCATCAAACTCCTTACGTTTGTCCGCGATTTGCGCCCGCGCGTAATGACCTTCAGCGGGGTCGATTTGGGCAATCCGTTCAGCAATCGCTTCGGCTTTTTGGAAACCTCCCCCAAGAAAGCCAGGCGCCTGCAGGCAATAGTCGAACCAATCGTTGAGAGCCTCTTGATTGCGCGGGTCCAGCATCACCGCGCGCTCGAAATATTGCCGTGCGCGGGAGGCGTAAGCTGGCGCGATGAATGGATTCGCGCCTTCTGCGCGCCTTCCCCAAGTGCGGCCGAGCCAGTGTACGTATTCCGAATTGTCCGGCGCTCCGGCAACCGCCTTTTCAAAAGCTTCCGTTGCCTTCTTGTAGTCGGTCTCCATGAAGTAACACTGACCGATCAGCGCCCAGGCCTTACTGTCGCGTTGCGGTTCAGAGAGCAGGATTTTCAGCGCACCCTGATACTCCGTACGTTGATAAAGCTGCTGCGCTTCTTCGAGTGGCGTCGCGGCAAACAGACCGCCAGCCAAAAGCACAAAAGTAACCGCCGCCCTACACATCTGAACTTCCCCGTGACGAATGTGCCACCAGTATAACGCGGAAAACCTCACCAATTTGGATGCGTGAGGCGGAAGTCCGGATACGATCTGTGCGGGTTAGTTCTAGAACTCATCCCGCCCCGTAATACAGCTCACCAGTCTACGACGGATCCGTCTTCGGCATCGTAGGATTCCGGATTCCTCCAGTCGTGATGAATCTTGTCAGCCAAGGCATTCTCATCGAGCTCGATGCCCAGCCCTGGCCCGGTCGGCAAATCGAGATATCCGTTGCGCACGCGGAAGGGCTGCTTTAAGTAGCCTTCGCCGAGAGAGACCTGCTCCTGGCAGAGAAAATTGGGAATAGACGCGGCGATCTGAACCCCGGCCGCTAATGAGATTGGCCCCAGAGGATTGTGGGGCGCAATCGACGCGTAGTACGCCTCCGCCATGCCGGCGATGAGGCGCACTTCCGTGATGCCGCCGGCGTGGCAGAGATCGGGTTGCAGGACTGTGGCGGCGCGTTTTTCGAGCACTTCGCGAAAGCCCCATTTCGTGAACACCCGCTCGCCTGTCGCGATTGGCAGGAAGGTGCCCCGCGCGATCTCGGCCATGACGTCGTGATTCTGGGCCTGGCACGGTTCTTCGACAAACATGGGCTGGTATGGCTCCAGCGCTTTGATCAGCAGCTTCGCCGTTGCGGGACTGATAGCCCCATGAAAATCGATGGCCAGATCGTTTTCTTTTCCGACCACTTGCTTCAGCTCCGCAAATCGCTCCGCCGCGTATTCTACGGCGGCTTGCGTTTCAATGTACCGGGCGGGCCGTTTCTTCGCCGGTCCCGTTTTGAATGCGGTAAAACCCTGCGCCAGGGCTCTCTTGATCTGTTCTGGCGTGCTTGCGTGCGCATAGACCCGCACACGATCGCGCGTTGGCCCGCCGAGCAGCTCGTAAACGGGCACGCCCAGCGCCTTTCCCTTGATGTCCCAGAGCGCCTGATCGATGCCGCTCAAAGCGCTGGTGAGAATCGGACCGCCCCGGTAGAACGCATGACGGTAAATCGCCTGCCAGTGGTGAGCAACGCGCCGCGGATCCTTGCCGACCAGGTACGGTTCGATCTCCTTGACCGCCTGCGCGCACGTGAGCGCGCGCCCCTCGGTGATTGGCTCGCCCAAACCAACGATGCCCGCATTGGTATGCACTTTAAGAAACAGCCACCGTGGTTTGACGAGAAACGTCTCGAGTTTTGTGACTTTCAGGTTATCTTTGGGCGAAATGGGCGCGGTTTTCGCATTTACGGTGGGCGCGGGAGGCGTCTGCGCGGCAGCTTCGAAACCGACGCTCGCCATGGCGGCGGCAATAATGGATCGGCGCGTTGGCTGGGGCATAAGCTTCAGAATATATCGCCCGGCTCGGAGAATGGAACAACGCAGCCGGCGAGCGATACTTCTCCGGTCGCCTTGCTCGAGCGCTGGCTCATCCGGCGCAACAGCCATTGAGATAAGATCTTGTGAACGCCATGAGGGTCATAGAAGCCCGCCTCGCAAACGGACGGATCACGCCTATTCCGCTGCCGCACGAACTGGAGCCCTTCCAACTCGATCCCGCTGTCCGCCAGCAGTTTTCAAAGTTGCTGAGTCAGGCTCCCAGCGTGAAGGCGGTGGATAGCGTGATCGCGAAGGCGGCGACCGCGAATGCGTCCTCAGCGATCGCCATGCCCGCGTCGGGGTGCTCGCTGTGGGACCGGATGCATCCCGCCGCGCCAGCCGCGACCAAGCCATCCGCGCCGGTCACCTGGGAGCATCCGGTGTTCATCGCGCCATCCAGCTTCGACGCCTCGGCGCGCTTTAAAGTTGCGCCCGAACGCCCAGCCGGGGTCTTTTTCTGGCGGTCGCGGCAAGCGAGTTATATTGCCCAAAAAAATGCTCCCGGCTTATGGATACGGCCACTGCCCGTTTCCGACAAGACGCTGGCGAACGTAAAGCATATCGTGTCGCTCGGCCAAATCACGGCCGAACCGTTTGCGCTGGCCCACGCGCCCTACGCCGAACCGATCGGCGCCGCGTTTGATATCAGCGGGGCGTTCGTAGCGGTCGCCGAGATCTATCAGCAGGCTGCGCGGCCCAAGGAGATGACGCCGTTCCAGAAGACCCTCTTTTATCTCCAGCGGCTGGTGTACATCGCCACGGGCGCGACGCACATCGCGCCTGTGCCAGGCGACTCGATCCGGCTGGTCGGAGTCATATTGAAGGCTCTCGACAAGGCTTGCGATGAGTTGAACGCCATGAGGTTTCGAGAGAGCGCGAGTTAACGCTTTCAGCGGAGGCGCAGCTACTTGCCGGCGTCGGTGGAGAACTTATATATAGTGGTCGTGTTGTACGTCTCGCCGGGCCTCAGCGCGGTCGACGGAAAGTTCGAATGATTCGGTGAATCCGGGAAGTGCTGAGTCTCAAGGCAGAAGGCGGCTCGCGGACCATAAGCTTTGCCGCCTTTGCCGTGAATCGTGCCGTCGAGAAAATTGCCTGTGTAGAACTGTACGCCCGGCTGATCCGTGTAGACTTCCATAACACGGCCTGTCTTCGGCTCGTGGACTCGTATTGCCGCTGTGGCTGCCGACCCGGCGGTGTTCAGAACAAAATTGTGATCGTAGCCCTTCGCGATTTTTAGCTGCTCATTGTTCGCATTGATACGCGCGCCGATCGCCGTAGGCTGCCGGAAATCGAATGGCGTGCCCAGAACGGGCGCGAGCTCGCCTGTTGGAATCAGCCCGGCGTCCACCGGGGTGTAGCGATCAGCGTTAATCATCATTTCATGGCCGAGGATATCGCCCTTGCCCTGGCCTGCAAGATTGAAGTACGAGTGGTTCGTCAGATTGAGGACCGTGGGCTTGTCCGTCGTCGCCGTGTAGTGAATTTTGAGTTCGTTGTTATCCGTCAGCGTGTAGCGGACCGTCGCCGCCAGATTGCCGGGATAACCCTCCTCGCCGTCGCGGCTGAGATACATCAGTTCCACGGCCGGACCGTCCGGACCTGAGGCGTCCTTTCCATTCCAGACGACCTTGTCAAAACCCTTGAGGCCGCCGTGCAGAGAGTTCTCGCCGTTGTTGATCGGGAGATGGTATTCCTTGCCGTCCAACGTGAAGCGGCCCTTTGCGATTCGATTTCCGTAGCGGCCGACGATTGCGCCGAAGTATGGATTGTTGCCGAGATAGCCCTCAAGCGAGTCGAAACCGAGCACCACATCGTCAAACGCGCCGTTGCGGTCGGGGACTTTAAGCGTCACCACGCGGCCGCCGTAATTCGTGATTTCGACGCTCATGCCGTTACGGTTGGTGAGCGTGTAAAGATCCACGTCGGCGCCGGATGCCTTGCCCCAACTTTGCTTTTTCAACCCCGCCGCTCCTTTCTCCTCCTTTGCTGCGCAGGAGGCCAGAATCATCAGACTGCTGGCAATTAGCAATATGCAGAATACGCGCATAGTGGTGGTCCCGCGCCGGGCGCGGATCATTCCGATTATGCCTGAACCGCCGTTTGCGCGCGGTCTCAGCGGCCGAGCGCTGTCCGGCCGGCCTGGATTACGCGCAGGATTGAATCAACATCATACACCGCGCCGCCCCACGCGCCGCCGCTGACATCCTGGAGCGCGGCCCACAAGCGTGTGTCGTCCGGAAGCGCTGGATCAGCCGCCAGGTCCGGACGCGGCGCGCGCTCGGCGAGGATGCGGTCGCCGTCCCGTACGCCGCCAGGCCCTACCAGGTTCACCGACCCCTCCAGGCGGACGCGATCAACGATAATCTCGATCATGTCGCCTTCACGCACCTTGCCGATCGGCCCGCCCGCAAGCGCTTCGGGCGATACATGGCCGATACACGCGCCGGTGGAAACTCCGCTGAACCGAGCATCGGTAATCACGGCTACATGCTTGCCGAAGTCGACATGTTTCAGCGCCGATGTGACCTGATACGTTTCCTCCATGCCCGCGCCCATGGGTCCGCGACAGATCAAAACGATGATGTCGCCCGGCCGGATCGAGCCATTCTTGATAGCGGCGATGGCCTGGGGCTCCGCCGTGAAGACGCGGGCCGGACCGCGTTTGCGGTATACGCCGTCGGCATCGACCACGGACGGATCGATCGCGGTCGCCTTGATGACGGAGCCCTGCGGGGCCAGATTGCCATGCGGGAAGCAGACCGTCGAAGTCAGCCCGAAGCGTACGGCGCGGTCGGGGCTCATGATGACATCGTCAGGATCGACGCCATCGCGCTCTTTCAGCAGCGCGCGCAGGCGCGCCCGCCGCTGGGATCCTTCCCACCAGTCCAGCATACGGTCCAGCGTCTCGCCGCTGGCTGTCAAAGCCCCGGTCTCGAGCAGACCAGCGCGCCGCAAATGCAACATCACCTCAGGCGCCGCTCCCGCCATGAACACCTGCACGGTCGGGTGATTCCGCGGACCGTTGGGCAGCGCATCGACCAGCCTGGGCACGCGCCGGTTCACATCCGCCCAGTCGCGAGCCGTGGGCCTGGGGAGCCCTGCCGCGTGGGCGATCGCAGGGAGATGCAGAATCAGATTCGTTGAACCGCCGAACGCCGCGTGCACGGCCATGGCATTTCTCACCGCAGCCTCCGTGAGAATGTCTCGCATGCGGATGCCGCGCGTTTCGAGCGTCAGCGCCGCGCGCGCCGATTGTCTTGCCATCTCCTTCCAGATCGCATGCCCCGAAGGGGCGAGCGCCGAATGCGTCAGCGCCATCCCGAGCGCCTCGCCGACCACCTGCGACGTGGCGGCCGTGCCGAGAAACTGGCACCCGCCGCCCGGCGTCGCGCAGGCCCGGCATCCAACCTCCGCGGCATATTCGAGCGTGATGTCGCCGTGCGCAAACCGCGCGCCAATGCTCTGCACGCGACCGGCATCCTCGCCATCTTCGGCGAGCAGGGTTACGCCGCCCGGAATCAGCACACCCGGCAGCTCGCGCGCGCCGGCCAGGGCCATCATCATAGCGGGCAGTCCCTTATCGCACGTCGCAACGCCGATCACCGCGCGCCGCGTCGGCAGCGAACGAATCAGCCGGCGCAGAACAACGGCCGCGTCATTACGATACGGCAGGCTGTCAAACATGCCGGTAGTGCCCTGGGTGCGGCCATCACACGGGTCCGTGCAGTAGCCGGCAAACGGAACAGCCCCCGCCGCCTTCAACTCCTCCGCCGCAGCTTGCATCAGCAGCCCCACCTCCCAGTGGCCGGTGTGGTAGCCCAGCGCTACGGGGGTTCCATCCGGGGCGCGGATGCCGCCGTGGGTCGACAGGATCAGCACCTCCGGGCCGCCGAGCTTGGCCGGCTCCCAACCCATGCCGGCATCCTGCGTCAGTCCGAACAGATCGCCCGAAGGCCGGTGCAGCAGCATCTCTGCGGTGATCGGCAGCGCTCCGCGCGGACCAGGGGCGCGCGTGCGGATGTCGTACAGCGAGGCGTCGTCAGGCCCGAGGATCGCCTCCAGAGTGAACAGCGGCATCTGAGTTCAGGATATCTGAGACGATCGCCGGGCTTGTCCGACTATGTAGAACGGAGATCCCGAGTTCATGCGCAGAATCCTGCGGCTTCTGTTGACAACCGCGGCCGTGATCCCGCTGTTGCGCGCCGGCGAACCGGGCGCGCACGCCGAATACGTCGGCGGGACAAGACCCGAAATCCCGAACAACTGCCCGGGCGTGCTTCAGGCCATCGACGAGCAATATTTCGTGTTCTATGCGCGGAAGACCAATCTCCGCATTCCGTACGAGCGAATTAACATGCTCGAATACGGGCAGAAAGTTGACCGCCGGTATGTCGCCGCAGTGTTGATTTCGCCGGTTTTCCTGCTGAGCAAAAAGCGCCAGCATTTTCTCACGGTCGGCTATACGGATGAGCGCGGCCAGGAGCAGGCCCTCATCTTCCGGGTCGACAAGGAGCACATTCGCGCCATGCTGGTCAGCCTGGAGGCGAAGACCGGCCGCAGAGTGCAGTACCAGGACGAGGAAGCTCGAAAGGCAGGCAAGGGATGATCAGCGCTCCCTTTGCGCTCGCGCTGCTTTTCGCCGCGCAGACGGCGATCCAGATCGCGCCGCCCTCCGGCGATGACTCACAGGCGCTGCTGAAGGTCCGCCGTGTGTTCGTAGACCGTCTGGTCGGCGGCGAAACGGCGGCGCAAATGCGCGAGATGATCATCAGCAGTCTGCAAAACGCGAAGCTATTCGTGATCACCGAAAATGAGGAGCGCGCCGATACCTTTCTCCGCGGCGCCGCAGAAGATCTGGTGTTCACGGACAAGTTCAACACTTCCGAGGGCATTAACGCCCACGCCACGGTGAGCGATCGCCTGTCTGGCGGCAGCCGGGCTGGCCGCTACGCCAGCGCAGGACTCGGCGATAACGAATCCGTGCGCATAGAAGAGCGCAAGCATGAGGCTGTCGCCGCCGTACGCCTGGTGACGAAAGATGGCGACGTGATCTGGTCCACCACGCAGGAAAGTCTGGGCGGCAAGTTCCGTGGCGCGAGCGCCGATGTGGCGGATAAGATTACGAAGCAACTGATCGCAGACTACGAGCGCGCAAAAAAGCAAGCTCCTAGCGCACAATCCGGACGGCCTTAATCGGCGACGTGAGCCCGCTGATCACTTCCACGTTCGCTCGCGGCACGCCGATTTCGCGCGCAAGATAAGCGCACAATTCCGCATTCGCCCTTCCCCGCTCCGGAACCGCTGCCAGCTTTATTTTCAGCGCGCCATCCGCCATCTCGCCCACGATTTCCGTTTTGGCGCTCTTGGGAATCGCCTTGACGCGGATCACGGCGACGGATGCGTCGCCCAGCCTGCGGGCAAGCAATTCATTCACGCCGCGCGTCCTCGAGAATCCACTCGACGGCCTGACGGAAGTCGCGGGCGCGGTAGTCCGCGCTGCAATCCGGAAACTGCGCGCCGTATCCAGTTTCGACCAGTACGGTGCGCAGACCCGCCCGGGCGCCGCACTGCATGTCGCCCTCACGGTCGCCGACAAAATAGGAGCGGGCCAGATCGATGCCATGATCGCGCGCCGCCTCGTAGATCATGCCGGGGGCCGGTTTCCGCCGCGGCGAGCCGCTGTCGGGAGTATCGGGACTGAAATAGACGCCGTCGATCTGCACGGGCGCAAGCTGGCGCGCCAGCTCGGCCTGAACCGCGTGATATTCCGCCTCTGTGAAGTAACCGAGACCGATGCCGCTCTGGTTCGTGATGACGATCAGCGCAAAGCCCGCTTCGCGCAAACGCTCGAGCGCCTCCCGCACTCCCGGATAGACAGCCACATCCCGCGGATTTGCGCAATACCCGACCTCATGCATGAGGGTGCCGTCGCGATCGAGAAACACCGCCGGCCGCCCGCTCACCGCGCCTCCCGGCCCCGCGCGAGCAACTCCTCGCGGGTCGCCACTGCTGTTCCGAGCTTGCCCACCACGATGCCGCTCGCTTCATTGGCTATTACGGCGGCTTCTTTGGGAGTCGCGCCGGACGCGAGAGCGACAGTAAAGGCCGCAATCGCCGTATCACCGGCGCCGGATACGTCAAACACTTCGCGGGCGCGCGTGGGGGTGTGGTAGGGAGGTCGTCCCTGCTCGAACAGCATCATGCCTTCTTCGCCCAATGTCAGCAGAATGAATTGTGCGCGCCACTTCTCCAGGAGCCGCAGCCCAACCTGCTCGATCGCTTCGCCGGATCCGTCCAGGACGTTGGCAGCCCGCAGCGCCTCGGCGCGGTTCGGCTTAATTGCCGTTGCGCCCGACCAGTCGATGGGGTTGAGCGGACTTGGATCCACGGCCACGATCGGGAAATGCGAGAGGCGGCCGATGAATTCGTCTGCAACTTCCTGCGTAATGAAGCCCTTTGCGTAATCCGAAATAATCACGGCATCGACAGGCGCTGCCGCGCGAATTTGCTCCACGATTCGCGGCGCGATTGTGCCCGCGCCGGGCTGCTCCCGATCCACGCGGACCACCTGCTGGTGCTTTGCGACGACGCGCGTCTTCACAATGGTGGATCGCGCCGGATCGCGAATAACGCCGCTCGTGTCGATGCCCGCTTCCTCCAGGATGCGCACCAGACGGCGCCCGTGCTCATCGTCGCCGGTAGCGCCGAGCAGGATCACCTGACCGGCCAGTTCGCGGACGTTGCGGGCGACATTGGCCGCGCCGCCGGGAAACCACGATTCGCCGGTAACGCGGACAACGGGAACGGGCGCCTCCGGCGAAATGCGTGAGACTTCACCCCACACGAATTCGTCTAGGATGAGGTCCCCCGCGATCAGCACGCGCTTCGAACGCGCGCCCTCGAGGATCTCTTGCAGGCGCTGATGACGCATGAATTGCTGGTTACAGCTTCCAGTTTCTCAGAGGCCCGTTCTGCGCGACAATGGACAACCATGAAACCGCGCATTCAATTGACGATAGCTGTTGCGGCGGCGTCCGTCCTGGCGGCGGATCTGCCTTCGCCCGCCTTATTGGTGCTGAACAAAGAGGACGCGACACTGGCGGTTGTCGATCCGGCGAATGGCACGGTGGCGGGCCGCGTCGAAGTTGGCCAGGGACCGCACGAGGTAGCTGTATCAGACAACGGGCGAGAGGCTTATGTCACGAACTACGGCGCCGGCAATACGCTGTCCATCATCGAGTTGCCTGCGCTCAAAGAGCATCGCTTCGACATCACGCCTCTGATGCGGCCGCATGGCGTAGCCGCCTGGGGCGGTAAGGTGTGGTTTACGGCCGAAGCCAACAAAGTCATTGGGCGCTATGATCCCGCCGCGAACCGCCTCGATTTCGTCCTCGGAACGGGACAGAACTCCACGCACATGGTCCTGCTGAGCAAGGACGGCAACAAAATTTTTACGACGAATATCGGCTCCGATAGCGTGTCCATCTTCGACCGCGCGCAAGGGCCAGCCGGTTGGAATCAGACGGTAGTCGCGGTCGGCAAAGGTCCGGAAGGCATGGACTTGGCCCCCGACGGCCGGGAGCTGTGGGCCGCAAACTCGCGCGATGGCCACGTTTCAGTGATTGATGTGAATGCGAAGAGGGTCATTGCCACGATCGATGCGCGCACGAAACGATCCAATCGCCTGAAGTTCACGCCGGATGGGAGGCGCGTTCTCATCTCGGATATGGAAGGCGGCGAGCTGGTCATCATCGACGCGAAATCGCGTGAACCGGTGAAGCGAATCGCAATCGGCCGTTCGCCTGAAGGAATTCTGGTAGAGCCCGGCGGACAGCGGGCGTTTGTCGCGGTTGCGGGCGAGAATCACGTCGCGGTTCTGGATCTGAACTCGCTGAATGTCACTTCAAAATTCAATACCGGGCGCGGTCCCGACGGTATGGCATGGGCGGCGGCCATTGCGAAGTGAAGCGCTGGTCCGGGAGCAGGCGGTTCCGCTGGGCCGCAGCTCAGAACTTCAGACGCCAGTTGCGGCGCTCAATCACCTCCGTGACGCCGCCTTCGTCGGCGATGCGTCCGCGCTCGAAAAACACGGCGCGAGTCGCCAGCGCAATCGCGAACTCGGCGTCGTGCGTCACGATGAGCTTGGCCTGGGGCAGCGAGCGGAGAAGGCGCGCCAGATCGCGCTGCGCGGGCGGATCGAGATAAGTTGTCGGCTCGTCGAGCACCAGAATTTCAGGATCCATGGCCAGCACGCCCGCGATGGCGACGCGCCTTTTCTCGCCCGCGCTCAAATGGTACGGCGCTTTGCCCGCGGCGTGCCTCATGCCCACTTGGTCGAGCGCCCACGCCGCGCGCCGCTCCGCTTCGCGCGCCCCTGCCCCCATGTTCAGCGGGCCGAACATGACATCTTCCCAGACGGTCGGCATGAATAATTGCTCGTCGGAATCCTGGAAGACAACGCCGATTTTTCGCCGGATCTCGGAGACGCTGTTCTTGTCCAGCGGCAGGCCGCACACGGTGATCCGTCCGTCGCCTCTCAGCAGTCCGTTGAGATGCAGAATAAAGCTCGTCTTCCCAGACCCGTTTGGCCCGAGAATCGCGACCGTCTCACCGGCGAACAGGACAAAGTCAACTCCATCGAGCGCCTGCGTGCCGTCGTCATAGCGATACCGCAGCCCGGCAACCTCGATCAGCGGCGGCATCTAAACGGGTTGCGACGCAAGGAGATTGGCGGCGGCGGCGACGACCGCAGCGGCGGAGGCGTAAATGAAATCGGCGGCGCCGCAACGTGCGAGACGCGCCGAAGGAAAACGACCGGAAAACCCGCGGGCCGCCATCGCCCGCTGCACGCCTTCGGCCCGGTTGTAGGAGCGCGCGAACAGAACGCCCACAGCGCCCGCAGCCGCTTGGAATCGGATTCGCCGGGCGCCGGCATGCGCGCCGCGGCAGCGCGCCGCTGCGATCATGTGCTGCGCCTGCTCGGAGATGATAAACAGGTAGCGGTACAGAAACTGGGCCACCGTGATCAACAGAGCGGGGACCCGCAGCCACTCCAAACCTCGAAGCAGTGCGGGCAAAGGCGTCGCCGCGACAAGCACCAGCACGCACAGGCAGGAAAGATAGCTCTTCACGGCAATAGAGATCGCCCGAGCCCGGTCGCCTGCGAACCAAGCGGCCAATCCAAAGACGGCGGAGAATGGCAGGACCATGGCGGCGCGAAGCAAAATCAGTCCGACAGGCAGACGCGAGAGTAATAAGATTGCCGCCAGCCAAGCCGCGAATAGCGCGCAAGGCGCGATGGCAACCGGATGGAGCAGCGAGATGCCGAGCAGCAAGAACGCCGCGCCAGCGATCTTTGCGCGCGGATCCAGCCGGTGAATCATGCTGTCTTGCTGGCTCCAGCGGTCGAGAACGACGTGGTGCACCTAGACGCCCCCGCCCGCCGCGGCGCCGCGTCCCCGCGCCACCCGGCGGCCGATCAGAATACAAACGGCGAAGATCAGGATCACGCCGATCAGTCCCGCGGCCGCGCGTCCCAGCGCCGCCGATCCGACGGCGGGCAGCATGTAATCTCGCAGCGGACTCGAGATCGCGGCGGTCTCGCGGGAAGCGATGCCGGTCTTTTGAGCAAGCTGCTGGATGCCGTCCGGAGCGGCTGTAGCTACGATCACGCCTGCGCTGGCCAGGACAATGGCCGCGACCGCGACCGCCCCCAGAGCAGGTGAGCTCCGCGGCGGGATGTCGCGGACCCAGGAGGGTTGAAGCCGTTCAATAGCGCGGATGACCGCGACCGTGATAATTCCCTCGATAAGCGCGGCGGCGATGAACAGAGCGAGCGACAGCGCGAGAACGCTGGTCGCGATGGCCACGCCGGAAAGCAGCAATTCTGAGACGGCAAGAAATCCGCTCACCACCACGGAGAGTACGGCGCCGGTAAACACCGGGACCATGCGCCGGCGCGGCGTTTGGAACAACGCGAGTGGAAGCCAGGCCGCGAGCACTCCGGCTACCGCCATGTTTAATACGTTGGCGCCGAGCGCAAGCAGACCGCCGTCCTGAAAGACCAGCGCCTGGATGCCCAGAATCGCGGTCATTACAATGGAAGCCGTCGCGGGACCCAGCGCGTAAACCAGCAGAGCTCCGCCCACCAGGTGAGCGCTTGTTCCAAATCCGACGGGGAAATTCACCATCTGCGCGGCGAACACAAACGCTCCAAGCGTCCCCAGCAGCGGGATGCGGGAGTCGTCGATCTCGGCCCGGGCCTTCCTGGCGGCGAGGGCGACAGCCGGCATGGCCGTGATGTCCAGGGCCGCCCAGACCGGAGGCGACAGGAATCCATCAGGAATATGCATCGGCTGAGGTTCGATTCCCACGGTAGCACGATTTCGAAAAGCGTGTCACGGGCGGCCCTGCGTGCGCCTTCATCGCCGCGCCGCTGCCAGCGCAGCCGTCGCGGGGCCGCGTCCGGCCCTGACCATTGCTCCAGCGATGAAATCTTGAAATCCTTAGAACTATGAGCGAGCTGAGCCGCATCGGCGTGGCCATCGATACCGACCTGTTGCGGAAATTCGACCACCTTATCGAACGGCGCGGATACGCGAATCGTTCGGAGGCCTTCCGCGATCTCATTCGCGACCAGCTCGTCGAAGCGGCGCGCCAGCGCCCCGACAGCGAAGTCGTCGGCACGGTCACGCTCGTATACAACCATCACGTTCGATTACTGAACGAAAGGCTCACGGACATGCAGCATGATCACTATCACCAGATCCTGTCGACGCTGCATGTCCACCTCGATCATGATAACTGTCTGGAGGTCTTGGTGCTGAAAGGCAAGGCCAGAGCCGTCGAAAAACTCGCCGACGCGCTGATCAGCACCAAGGGCGTCAAACATGGTCGCCTCACGATTACGACCACCGGAGCCGGGCTGTGATTGTGGGCGTGGGGGTCGACCTTGCGGAGGTGCCGCGGATCCGGCAATCAATTGAACGCTTCGGCGGCAAGTTCATCGACCGGATTTACACGCCTATCGAGATTTCCTATGTCGAGCGGAAAGCGAACCGTTTCGAGCGCTATGCGGCCCGCTTCGCAGCCAAGGAGGCGGCCATGAAGGCGATTGGCACGGGTTGGCGGCGCGGCGTGACCTGGCACGATTTCGAGATCGCGAATCTTCCTTCAGGCCGGCCGACGCTGCGCTTATCAGGAAAGGCCGCGGAATTCGCCGCGCGGCTGGGCGTTAAAAATATTTGTGTTTCGTTGACGCACACTGCGGAACAGGCGCTTGCCGTGGTGATTCTGGAGGGCGGTTGAGGCGCCGGTTACTCCTTGGTCGTGCGTGCAGCGACGGCGCGCAACTGGGCATCCTCGAGGCGCTTGGTTTCCTGCCAGGTGAAAATCATGCGGTGCGCCACCGTGAGATTCGACAGCACGGCGATCACCCACAGCACCGGCGCCATGCGATCAGCGAGGGCGCCGATAATCAGCAGCACTACGCGCTCCGGCCGCTCCATGAAGCCCACCTTGCAAGTGGGTATGACATTTTCAGCGCGCGACCTGGTGTAGCTCACCATCACGGAGCCCATCATGACCACCGCTGTAAGCACCACGTAGAACGGACGATTGATCGACCCGTACCAAACGAGCAGGCCGATCAGCAGCGCCAGGTCCGAGTAGCGATCCAGCACGGAATCAAAGAATCCGCCGAAGCGGGTCACTTGGTTTGTTTCACGCGCCACGCGGCCGTCGACCATGTCGAACAGCCCGGCGGCGATGATGACGGCGCCCGCCGTTCGAAAACGGCCCGAGGCGAGCAGCACAGCCGCGCCAATATTGATCACCAGTCCGATGAACGTTAGAACGTTTGGATGGATTTTTGATAAGGCGAGCCCGCGGACGATTAACAACAGGACCTTATTACAACCGGCCCCGATCAAGCGGGTGAAGGTCATCAATACCTCAAAATACTACCGCCAAGCCCTAGGCAGGTTCGTCATGAATGGTCGTTAACTGCAACACTTCCATCTCTCGAGCTCCGCCGGGAATCTGGATTCTGACCGTGTCGCCGACGCGTTTGCCGAGAAGGCCTTTACCGATGGGCGACGTGGTTGAAATCAATCCCTTGCTGACGTCCGCCTCCTCGCTGGTCACCAGTCTGTAGGTAATCTCTTCATCTCTGGTGGTGTCCAGTACCACCACGGTCGAGCCCAGGCCGACGCGGTCGCGCGGGATCTTGCTCAGGTCCACCATCGACCACTCGCGCAGGCGCTTCTGGAGCTGCCCCAGCCGGGCGTTCACATAAGCCTGCCGTTCCTTTGCGGCGTGGTATTCGGCGTTCTCGCTCAGGTCGCCATGCGCGCGGGCCTTTAGAATCTCTTTCGGAAGCTCGTTTCGCAGCTCGTATTCGAGCGCTGCGATCTCATCCTGTAGCTTCTTTTTCAGATCTTCCATTGAGGGACGGCAAGTACTCCAATCGCCATCATTATATCGAACCGCCCCGAACGCCCGTCAGTTCACTGTGATGGAAACATCCGTACCCGCCGCGCCGAACTGAATATGCAGCACAACCGGACCCGAGGCCGTTCGCGGAAGGCGCACGCGCGCAATGAACAGGCCCGGCGCATCGATGTCGTCGGGCTCCAACGATACCACCGTTCCTCCGGCGATCACAGAACTGTCGACCCCTTCCGTAATGGGCAGGCCGCTGGCGTCCAGGAACCGGAAGTCGAGCTCAACCGTCGACCCGGCGCGGCCACTCGACGGCGGATTAAACACCTGAACGAATGCGGGAACGCCAGTCGGAACCGCATACCAGTACGGGATGCGCGCGGCGACCGGCGACTGCGTTCCCTGTACCAGCAAGAAGCCTTGATATGACCCGCCAGTGAGGCCGGACGCGGCGAACTCTACCTGCACGCTCTTCGATGCGCCGGGGGCGAGCTGTACGGAGTTCGCGCTGACCGACGGAACCGGGCCGTCGCCGAGCGCCTGTGCGCTGATAGTGAACGTATCCGCGCTGGTTCCCACGTTCGTAATGGTGAGCGTGCGGGTTTGATCGATTGTGCCGCTGCCGGCGCCGAAGCTGAAGGAGACGGGACTGACCGCGATCGTGCTGGCCAGCGACGCCGTCATGTTCAGCAAACCTGCGCCAGCGGATAGTACCGGCGCGGCATTCGTACCATCCGTGGAGAAAACGCCCGCGCTGTTCACCAGCAGGGATTTGTACTGGTCGGCTGTCAGCGCGGGGCGTGCGCTCATCAGCAGGGCCGCCGCGCCGGCTACGGTAGGCGCCGAGAAACTCGTGCCGCTCTCGACTACATAACTTCCGGCGGCTGTTCGCGTTGCCGTGGACATATTGCTTCCCACTGCGAGCATGTCGGGCTTAACCGTGAGATCGGGGTTCGGGCCGCGGCTCGAATACCCGCTGATCCGGGACGGGTTGACGGCCACTGGGTGCGGAATGAAATCAATGGTCACCTGCGCGCCGCCAGATCCCGCGGCCTGCTTGAATTGCTGGCCATCTCCGTTGCTGATCATCACGGCCGGAAGCCGGACGCCGCCGGCGGCCATCGCGACTGGTTCGGGATTTTCCGGACGCGCGTAAATGATGGCTGCAATTGCGCCAGCCGCCGCGGCGTTCGTCAGCTTATCGCTGAAGAAACAATCGCCGCGCAGAATTAACGCGATTTGTCCGCTCAGAGACCCCGAAGGAAGCGCTGAGCATGCCTCGCCGCTTGCGTCGAACTGTGAAACGTCAACCAGCGTTCCGGAGAGCGGCTCCGTAGGATTCTGGCCATCGCTCGGAATTGCGAGGTAGGTCGCACCGTTCAGAGATGCGCTGCCCGCAAAGGTACGGTCATTTTCCGAGCTGCCCACTGAAATCGCCGATGGCGCCGTGCCGGGCGAGCCGATTGTGTTCGGTACGTCGCCGTCATTGCCCGCCGCGATCGTTACGATTTTGCCCGCAGCAACCGCGGTCTCAACCGCAGACACGAGAATATCATCGGAAGGACGCGGCGCTGGCGTTCCGCCAAGGCTGAGGTTCAGAATGTCCATGCCGTCGGAGACGGCATCCTCGAGCGCCCGAATAATCAGTGAATCCGGCGCGCCGGCGTTGTTTGGAAATACTTTATAGTTGCCCAGCCAGGCCTGCGGCGCGACGCCCGTAATCATCCCATTCGGACCCGCATTCGCCAGGCCGGCTGCGACCATGGCTACGCCCGTTCCATGGCCGTCCAGATCCTGCGCAGTATAGCTCCGGCCGGTTGTCGGATTGATATAGCTGCGAGCGACAATCACTTTGTTGTTGGTGTAGACAAGATCGCTCTCCTTGTTCACGATCGGGAATCCACTCGGCATCGGCGCGGTAAAGCCCTGAAATGCAGGGTGCGTCACGTCGATTCCGGTATCAATGATGGCGATCTTCACGCCGGCGCCAGCTTTGTCCATGCCGCCAATCTGTTGCCACGCGTCAGGAATCCTCTCGAGCGGCAGCGCGTGATCGAGCACCGGATGATACAGCCGCACGGGATGGACGCGAATCACGCCGCTCGCTGTCGCGACCGCAGCCGCGGTCTGCGCATTCATACGCACAACCAGCGCGTTGCGCACGAGTTCGAAGCTGTCGAGGACAATTGCGCCCTGTTGCTCAATTTCGGCGCGCACGCGCTGCTGCTCCTGCCGGATTGCCTGGCGGTGTGATTGGAGCTGCGCATCCCGGGCCATCGACTTCAAACTCCGGCGTTGCCGCGCGGCAAATTCGCCCGCTGCGGGCGTGGACAGCTCCACAATGTAATGATTCGGGACAATCTGCCCGCTTGAGATCAGGGTGATGAAAAGCAGTCCTGCCAGGTATTTCAATCGCACCTCACCCGCCGAGGGCCCATGTCCGTTTGCGGCGGCAACTCACTTCTCGGAAACCCCACGGATCGCGGGTGAGTTGCTTAAATTTAACAAACCATTACGGAAGCAGCCCTGCGGCAGTCTCGTCAAACATCTAAAAGGTACTAGCAAACAGACGTTACTCTCAAGCGACGCGTCGCCGAAGCGGCGGGTTTCGTCCGGCAGTGGAACAAAGGCTCGGTGCAGTATTTTTGGCGTCCCCAGGGGGATTCGAACCCCCGTTCTCACCGTGAAAGGGTGGTGTCCTAGGCCGGGCTAGACGATGGGGACGCTGGAGGCAAGACCGCTCTTTTCAATGTAACTTCCGGCCGCGCGAAGGGTCAAATTGCCGGCTCAAAGCGTCTTGAGATACGCGATGACGTTATCCTTTTCCTCGTCCGACAACATGTCCGCATAAGCCGGCATTCCGTTCCCGCCGGCGTTAATGACCGCCCGGACGTTAGCGTCGTTTACCGGTTTGCCATTCTTTAGCTTGGCGCGCTTATAAAGCCCCTTCAGCGACGGCCCTACTTTCTTCTCGTCGGTGGTTGCGCTATGGCATACGGAGCATTGTTCAAAGACTTCCTTTCCTTTTTCAGCATTCCCCTGACCTGCCGCCCGAAGCGGCACGGCCGCAACAACAGCGCAAACTCCCACGCTCATCACCCAGTGTCTCATCTCTGATTGTGCTCCTCGAAGTCTACTACAGTTTACAATCCCGTGAGCCGATCCGTCATACGCTGCAGCGGTCCGCTGCGGCGGCCTCCGTTCTCTGATACGTTGGCTCTACTGGCAGCCTTTCGGCGATCCCCTTATGCGCGGTCCGACTACTCGAACGATCACGACATCCCCGCAAGCGAAAGCGCGCCGCGCGGCGGGGCCGCTGCACGCGGCGCTCTGGCTGCTGGTGGTTTCAGTGTGCATCAACTACATCGACCGCGGAAACCTTTCAGTGGCGGGAGTCGCTGTCCAGAGGGAGTTCCATCTTACGGCCACGCAACTCGGCTGGCTTCTTTCGGGATTTTTCTGGACGTATGCGGCGTGCCAGATTCCCGCGGGGTGGTTGATCGACCGCTTCAATGTCGCGTGGGTGTACGCCGGCGGGTTCCTGCTTTGGTCTACAGCGACAGCTTTAACCGGCGTCGCCACCGGCTTCGAGATGATGTTTATTTTGCGTTTGCTGCTCGGGGTCGGCGAATCGGCGTCGTATCCAGCCTATTCGAAGATCATTGCTGCGGGATTTCGGGAAGAGCGCCGCGGGATGGCCAACGGCCTTATCGACGCCGGTTCGAAGCTCGGTCCGGCTTTGGGCGTCCTCATCTGCGGCGCGATCCTCGCGACGCTGGGATGGCGGGCCATATTTCTGATCATCGGCCTGACGAGCCTGTTATGGCTGATTCCCTGGGCGATGGTCGCGCGGAAGCTGACCGTCGTTGCGGAAGTGGCCTCCGAAGGCGAGTGCGCCCCAGGCCTCCTCGATATTGCGCGTCATCGCGACGCCTGGGGGACTTTTCTCGGACTGTTCTGCTCCAATTACGGCTGGTATTTCATGGTCACCTGGCTGCCGCAATACTTTATGATCGAGCGGCACTACAGCGCCGCGACCATGGCGCGCCTGGGTTCTTTGCCATTCTGGTTTGTCGCGCTCGGCGCGGTGCTCGGCGGTTGGGCGGCGGACCGCTGGGTGGCGCGCTGCGGAAATCCGACGAGGGTGCGCAAGTCTTTCGTCGGCGGCGGCCTCATTCTGTTTTCGGTTCTGTTCATGCCGGCAGTTTGGGTCGACCGCGAAGCGATCGCGCTTCCGATTCTGCTGGCCGCCTCATTCTGTATGGGGCTGTTCAGCGCCAACGTATGGGCCATCACGCAGCGGCTTGCAGGTCCTCTTGCCGCGGGGAAGTGGACGGGGATGCAGAACTGCTCGGGCAACCTGGCAGGGATTGTCGTGCCCGTCGTGACCGGCCATATCCTCGACGCCACGGGCCGGTTCGAGCTGGCATTCGCCTCGGTGTGCGCTGTGGTCCTGGTCGGCGCATTCTCGTTTCTCGTAATCGTCCGTAAGGTGGAACCGCTGCGTTTCTAAGCGGCGCGGCGGCGAATTCGGAGGCTGCCTTGGCCTCCACGCGCTGTGACGCGCTTGAAGCGTCTGGTTGCGGCCAGGCAGGATGCTGCGGCGGGGGCGCTTTGATATGGCGACGTCCGGAGCGACCATGCGTCTGCTCCTTCCGAGGCGGAGGCTACGCAAAGGGATGCGAAAGCTTAGAATAGTTCGCCATGAAGCGACGATCCTTCTTCAGATCCTTGGCGGCTGCGTCGGCAGCCGGATTGACTGCGGCGCTTCCGCGCGTTCAAGCCGCGGTCCCGAAGATGAAAATCACCCGCGTGCGGGCTTATCAGCCGCCCAACCCGAATCCTCTGTTTAACCAGAGCGATATGGTTGTGGTCGTCGAGACCGATGCGGGGATTACGGGCATCGGCGAGGGAGGATCGAAAGATACCATCGAGCAGTGCGCCGGGCGCCTGATTGGAAAAGATCCGCACTACATCGAACGGCTGTGGCAGGATATGGCGCGCGCATTCTTTTATCCGCCGGGCCGGGAGAAGATGCACGCGCTGGGCGCGCTGGACCTGGCGCTGTGGGACATCAAGGGCAAGGTCCACGGGGTCCCGGTCCACGCTCTGCTCGGCGGCATGGTTCGAAATTTCTGCGAATGCTACAACACGGCCGGGCTGATTCCGGGCATCAAGCCGGGAATGAGCATTCGTGAACGTGCGCAGGCCACCATTGAGGCGGGGTACCGCGCGTTTCGGATGGGCGCGGCCGACGCGCCAGCCAATACGACCTACAATACGCACGAGCGTCTAAATCAGCTTTATCAGGATTGCGTGCAGGCCAGGGAAGGCGTAGGCAAAAATGGCGACTGGTGCGTCGATTTTCACCAGCGTTTCGATCTGTCGGACGCCATCCGCGGATGCGACCTCATCAAGGATCTCGCGCCGTACTTTGTGGAAGATCCCGTGCGCGCCGAGGCGTTTAACCAAGACCTGCCCATTCTGCGGAGCAAAGTGAGCGTACCGATCGCGGCTGGCGAGGAATGGGGCAACCGCTGGGATTTCAACCAGCTCGTTGAACATCATGATGTCGACTACATCCGCGCTACGCTCCCGAACGTCGGAGGCATCACGGAAATGATGAAGATCGCAGCGATTTGCGAGACGCACTTCGTCGGCATCATTCCGCATTTTACGGGCCCGATCGCGACGGCGGCGCTCGTGAATTGCCTCGGCACGTTCTCTGGTCCGGTTCTGATGGAGTACAACTTTCAGGGGCGCTCCATTCCGCACGTTCCGGTCTGCCTCGATTTCAAGAACGGCAAGCTGTACGCGAACGACCGGCCCGGCCTGGGCGTTGAACTCGATATGAAGCAATTGAAGCAGGTGGCCGAAATTACGCAGCCAGTGACGGCGCGCGCGCAGACGTACTTCCGGCCGGACGGGTCGATTACCAACTGGTAGGGGGACAGACCCAGCGCCTAAGCTGGTAATAGTATGGCCGCGCCCCGCCCCTGTAAATCGCGAGAGGCCAAGACGCGCCGCGGATCGAAGCAGAGCGCTCCGGCCGATCTGCGCGATCCCAAGCTGTATATCAACAGCGAACTCAGCCTTCTCAGTTTCCAGCGTCGCGTCCTCGAAGAGGCGATGGACGAATCGAACCCGCTTCTGGAACGGGTCAAGTTTCTCGCCATTCTCGGTTCGAACCTGGATGAATTCTTCATGGTTCGGGTGGCGGGGCTTACCGAGCAGGTGGAGGCTGGGATCGTAGAGTACGCGCCGGACGGCATGAGCCCTTCCGCGCAACTGATCGCGATCCGGCGGGAAGTCCGCCGGATCTTTGCCGACGCGCACAAACATCTGAGGGTCCAGCTCCTGCCGGCGCTGGCAGAGGCTGGTATTCGCATCGTCGATTACTCGGAGCTGACGGAATCGCAGCGCCTGCTCGCCACGGAGTACTTTCGCGAGACGGTATTTCCGGTGCTGACGCCGCTGGCGTTCGATCCCGGCCGCCCCTTTCCGCACATCTCGAATCTGAGCCTGAACCTCGCAGTGTTCATCTCCGACGCGGCGGGAGCGCGGCGCTTCGCGCGCGTCAAGGTTCCGGATTCGCTGCCCCAGGTCATACCCGTGACGCGACTCAAATCAGCGCATCAGCCCGGCTCAAGGCGCGTTCAGACATACGTCTGGCTGGAGCAGATCATCGCCGCGAACCTGGACGCGCTGTTCCCTGGCATGCAAATCCTCGAATCGCATGCGTTTCACGTCACGCGCGACGCCGACATCGATATCAAGGAGCTTGAGGCCGAGGATCTGCTCGAGACGATCGAGGAGGGAGTGCGGCAGAGGCGGTTCGGCAGCGTGATCCGGCTCATGGTGCATCATGAAATGCCGCGGCATATCCTGCAGCTTCTCATGCAGAATCTCGAGATCAATTCGAAGCAGGTGTACCGAATCCGGGGCCTGCTGGGGTTGAGCCGCCTCATGTCGGTTTACCAGATTGACCGGCCGGACTTAAAGTACAAGAGCTTCGTCCCCAAACTTCCGCCTGAACTCGAAGCGCTGCCCGAGGGGGAGGACATTTTCGCCGCCATTCAAAGGAATGATATTCTTTTACACCACCCTTTCGATTCTTTCCAACCCGTCATCGATCTGCTGGAAAAAGCCGCCCGAGACCCTTTAGTGCTTGCGATCAAAATTGTGCTGTACCGCGTCGGCCGGAATTCGCCCGTGGTCCAGGCGCTGCTCGACGCCATTGAGGAAGGCAAGCAGGTTGCCGTGCTGATGGAATTGAAAGCGCGCTTCGATGAGGAGAGCAATATCGAGTGGGCGAGGGCGCTTGAACGGGCCGGCGTGCACGTCGTCTACGGCTTACTGGGCCTGAAGAGCCATTGCAAGGTTGCGCTTATCGTCCGCAAGGAAGGAGATCGCATCCGGCGCTACGTCCATCTCGCCACAGGCAATTACAACGCCATTACGGCGCACCTGTACACCGACATCGGAATGTTCACGGTGGACGAGGACATCGCGTCGGATGTCACGAACCTCTTCAATTACCTGACGGGATATTCGCTGAAGAAGGATTACCAGAAGCTTCTCGTGTCGCCTGTGAACATGAGGGAATCGCTCGAGAAGCTGATCCGCCGTGAGATGGAGCACCAGCGCGCCGGCCGGCCCGCCCGCCTCATTTTCAAAATGAATGCGCTGGTGGATGCGCGCATGATCCGTCTGCTCTACGAAGCTTCGCAGGCTGGCCTGCGAATCGATCTGCTGGTTCGGGGCATGTGCTGCCTCCGGCCGGGCGTCCCTGGCGTCAGCGAAAACATTCAGGTGACCAGCATCGTCGGACGGTTTCTCGAGCACAGCCGGATCTATTATTTCCGCAATGGCGGCGACGAACAGATCTACCTGGGCAGCGCAGATCTGATGCCGCGGAATCTGGACCGGCGCGTCGAGGCGCTGTTTCCAGTCGAATCCGACCGGTTGAAGACGCGGATCAAGCGCGAGATTCTGGACATTTACTTGCGCGATAACGTCAAGGCGCGGCGCATGCTTCCGACCGGCGCTTATGTGCGGGTGCGGCCGGCCAAGGGGGCGCGAGCGGTGAATGCTCAAGAAGAGTTGATCTCCCGAACCACGCCGGGCGCAGCACTGAAGCGCAAGCCGCTGGAGCCGGCCGAGTCTGAGCTCGAGCGCTGAGGCTTCATCCGCCCAGTCTCCACGTGGTAAAAGGCGACCGCACGCCGCGAATCTCCACGTTTAATACGTACGGGCGAGCCGAGGCGAGCGCTCGCTCGACAGCCGGGCGCACCTGATCGAGCGTTTGTATCAGCTCGCCGCATCCGCCAAATCCCTGCATCACCTGGTCATAACGCGTACGCCTGAGCTCACAGGCAACAGTGTCGCGCCCGCCCTGCAGCTCGCGTTCGAGGCCCCAGCCGGCGTCGTTGCCGACCACGATCACAATGGGAAGGTTGTGGCGCACGGCCGTATCCAGCTCCGCGATATAGCAGCCAAGAGCTCCGTCGCCGGTGATCAGCACAACCGGCGGGCTGGGATTGGCAAGTTTCAAAGCAAGCGCGTTCGGCAGGCCTGCGCCTATCGTGGCCATCGGCCCCAGCCTTAGCCATCCACCGGGGGTGGACGCAGGAATCATCGCACGCCCCCAATGCACGAAGTCGCCGCCGTCCCACGAATACAGCGTCCCGGCCGGCAGCACGCGCTTCAATTCGCGATAGACCGCGGCGGGGTGCAGCGGAACCGCGGCATCGCCAGCGATGATCTCCAGTTCGTCGCGCCACTCAGCGGTAAGCGAGCGCAGCCGGGCAATCCACGGCAGCTCCGGCCATGGATTCGGCCCGCTCGCGTCGGCCAGCGCCGTGAGCGCTGCGCCGACGTCCGCGCAAATGCCGAGATCGACGCGGCGGTTGAGACCAAGCTCGGTCGGCTCAATGTCCACCTGGATGAACTTTGCCCCTGCCGGAAATACGCGTGCGCTGCCCAGACCGAAGCGAAAGTCAATCCGTTTGCCGAGCGCCAGAAACAGATCCGCCTCTTGGAACGCTTTCGCAGCCGCCCGGTTCAAGGCGGGGTCGGCGTATCCGAACGAGCACGGATGCTGGTCGGGGAGGGCGCCCCGGCCTAGCGCAATTGTGAACAGGGGCAACCGGGTTTGCTCGGCGAAACGGCGCAGATTCTCTTCTGCGCGAGCCCACCAGACGCCGCTTCCCGCGATCACGATTGGCCGCGCCGCGGAGCGAAGCATCGCCACCGCACGGTCGATATCGCGGGAATCCGGCGCAGGCGCGCGGTACGGAGCTGGCGCCATCTGCTGCGCGGATTCATTCGCCTGGGCCGTGAACAGATCAACGGGGATGGTGAGGTGTACCGGGCCCATTCGACCCGCCGTCGCCTCGCTCCACGCGCGGCGAACATAGAACGGAATCTGGCCGGCGGAAGGCGGCGTGGCGGCCCACTTGACCACCGGCCTGATCATGGCGAGCTGATCGAGATCCTGAAATGCGCCGCGCTCGGCCTGTGTCGAAGGCCGGCTGCCGCTCACCGTAATCACCGGGCTGCCTACGGCGAACGCAGTCGCGACCCCGGTCAGCGAGTTGGTGTGTCCCGGACCGCCGGTAACCAGGGCCACCGCCGGCCGGCGCGTAATTCGGGTCCACGCGTCGGCGGCGTGCACCACGGCCGACTCATGCCGCATATCGAAGATCTCCAGTCCGCGGGCTGCCGCGCATTGGAGCGCCGCGTTCAGATGATCTCCAACCAGCGTGAAGATGCGATTCACGCCGAGCTGGCGGATTGCGTCGACAAACAGTTCTGCGCCGGTAGGCATTTCAAACTACGTCACCGGTCCGGGATTGAATGGAACCAGCGCATTGTGCAGACGCCATTTCTCCGCCCATGTTGTCTTGCGTCCGCTAGCGACATCCAAAATCAGCTGGAAAATCTCGCGTCCGACTTGCTCGATGGTTGCCTGGCCCGTGGCAATCCGGCCGGCGTCAACATCGATCAGATCGTGCCATCGCTCGGCAAGCGCCGTCCGGGACGAAATCTTGATGACCGGGACAAGAGCCATCCCGTAGGGCGAACCTTCGCCCGTGGTGAAGACGTGAATGTTCATGGATGCGAGCTGCTGCGTTCCGCAGATGAAGTCGCTGGCCGGCGTCGCCGCGAACACCAGCCCTTTCGTTCGGACTCGCTCGCCGTGCGAGGCGACGCCCACGATCGCGGTGGATCCGGCCTTGGCGATCGAACCGAGCGCTTTCTCAACGACGTTCGCCAGTCCGCCGCGCTTGTTTCCGGGCGTTGGGTTAGCGCTGCGATCGGCGCCCCCGCGCGTCAGATAATCGTCGTACCACTTCATCTCGCGGATCAGCGCGCGGCCCACGTCCGGGTTCTTTGCTCGCGGCGTAAGCAGATGCACGGCATCGCGGACCTCGGTGACTTCGGAGAACAATACGGTGGCCCCGGCGCGGACCAGCAGGTCGGCCGCATAGCCCACGGCGGGATTGCAGGTCACGCCCGAGAAGGCGTCGCTGCCGCCGCATTGCAGACCGACCACGAGATCCGACGCCGGACAGGAGCGGCGCCGGCGGCGGTTGAGTTCCTCCAGCCGTTTCTCCGCCGCCCGCATAATGGCAGCGACGATGTCGCCGAATCCGCGCAGTTCCTGGTCCTGAAGGCGGATCAGGTACGGCCCCTCGTCGATGACTCGCAACGCCTTCGCATCGAAATTGTATTCGGGAAAGAGGCGAGCCGGCTGAAGTTTTTCACATCCCAGGCTCACGATCAGCGGCGCTCCGCCGAGATTGGCGTGCAGGCTGATGTTGTGAAGCGTGCGGATTGGAATTGCCGCGCCGGGAGCGTCTATGGCGACGCCGCAGCCGTAGCCGTGCGTGATGGCCGCGACGTCATCCACAGCGGGAAATCGCGGCAGGATCTCCCGGCGGATACGCTCGACGGCGTAGTCGACGGTCGGCGCCACGCACTGCACCGTGGTTGTAATGCCGAGAAGATTCCTGGTCCCGACGCTCCCGTCTGCATTGACGTATCCCTCAAACTCGTATCCGTGCAGCGGCGCGGGCGGCGTCGCCGTCGCAAGCGGCAGGTCATCGAGCGGGGGCGGATCCGGCAGCGAGATCATTTCCTCTCGCACCCAGGATCCGGCCGCCAGCCGGCGCGTCGCGTACCCGATTGTCTGACCGTAACGGACAACGGGGTCGCCGGCGCCGAGATCCCGCAAGGCGATCTTATGAGCCTGCGGCGTGCGCTCGCGCAACGTGAGATCATCAGCAAACTGCGCGCCCGCCGGAAGCCCCCCGTCGTTGACCACAATCGCGACATTATCGTCCGGGTGAACGCGAACGTATCGCGGCGCCGCAGCAGCGCGCTGATCGACCTGACTCATTGGAGTTCCGCTCTTCACGAATAGCACGAATCGAGCCAGTTGACGAATATTCCTGAGAATGACGGCCGCGAAGCCGCACACGTAATCAGGACGGTCGGAATGGGCGGCCGGCCGCAATTAATGTACGAAAACCTGCTCCGGCTGGTCGAGCCGTTCAAGCGCGATTATGCCCGATACCTTGCCGGCGTGTTTGTCCGGCAGACGCTCGTGGTCGCCGGCGGATATTCGATGGTGTTAGCCCTGCGGCTTTCGAGCCGCCGGCTCGGAATTTCGGAATTGCTCATCATTGCGGCTTTTCTGGCGTACGACGCGGGGCTGCTCAGCCTCGATATCAGCTTGAATTGGTTCTTCTCTTCGCGGCTGGCCTATCCTCTTTTTGGGAAGTTGCGGACGGCGGCGCTCGCGAAGGTGTTCGAAATGCCGCTGGAGTGGCATCACCAGAGAGAGTCCGGACGGCTCGCCGGCGAAGTCAACTCGGGCGTCGGCAAGGTAGTGCAGACGGCCGAGGGCGTCAGCCGCGAGCTGATCCCCGCCCTCATACGCACGGCGCTCAGCCTGGTCCCGCTGCTGGTCGCGGCGCCGCTGACCGCTTTTATGCCGCTTGCGGCGCTGGTGGGCTACGTCTGGCTGTCCATCCTCGAGAACCGAAAGCGCGAACCGTTGCGGCGCGGCCGCTACGCCAAGTACCACAAGGACCACGGGCTTTTTTCCGAGTGTGTTCAACAGGTGCGTTCGGTGGTCCAGTTCGGGCAGACGCGCCGCATGCTGAGCGCGTACGGTCAGCTCCAGCAAGCCATCGCAGCCGACGGACTGGAAGAGACGCGCATTGGAGCCGCGTATTGGCGCCGCCGCCACATGCTGCTTTGCGTGACCAAACGGCTCTGCCAGGGAATGTGGTTGTATCAATTCCATGCGGGAGCATTGGACGGCGCGCTGGTGATGTACCTGAGCATGCTGCTCGAGGAACTGCTCAATTCGTTTTCCGGCTACGCCGTTTTGCTGGACCGCATTTTTGACGGGTTGGAGCCCGCGTGCATTCTGGTCAGCCTGTTAGACGAGCAGCCAAAGATCGCCACCCCGGCGGGCGCACGGCCCCAATCCGTTCCTGCGCAGGTCGGCATTCGGATGGTGGATCTGGGGTTCGCCTATGGCGGCCGCCGGGAAGTCGTGCGGAATTTGAATCTTACGATCGAGCCTGGAACGATTGTCGGCGTGGTCGGGCGCTCCGGCGGCGGCAAAACTACCCTGCACCACCTGATTTCCCGCATGTACGACATCCGCAGGGGATCGATCGAAATATGCGGCGCTGACATCCGCAAATGGCCGCTCGAACAATTGCGCGGCCTGTTCTCGTATGTGACGCAGGACGGCGGCGTGTTCTTCTCGGAGATGACCCTCGCCGACACGATTCGCTTTGCGCGGCCGGACGCCAGTATGCGTGAGGTCATCCAGGCGGCCCAGTGCGCGTGCATTCACGACGATATCATGCGAATGCCGCTGCAATACAAAACGCGGGTGGGCGAACGCGGGGTGACGCTGTCAAAAGGCCAGCAGCAGCGAATCGCGCTCGCGCAAGCCCTGGTGGCGCTGAACGACGACAAAAAGGTCCTGGTTTTGGACGAATTTACCAGCGCTCTGGATTCCGAAACCGAACGCCGTTTGCTGGCAAACCTGCGTCCGCACCTGGCGGGTAAAACCGTGCTGATTATCGCTCACCGGCTTTCGACAGTGCGCAGCATCGCCGACAGGATCATTGTCATCGAGAATGGCGCCATTGCCGAAGAGGGCAGTCACGACGAGCTGATCGCCAGGAACGGCTGGTATGCGGAAATGGCTCGCATCCAAGCCATCGCCTAGCGACCGCCGCGCCTCGCCTTCTTAGCGCCGCCCCGTCCGGCAACGCTCGCGCCTGGGCAACCCGGCGCATGTTTATGCGACGGCCACCCTAAAATTGGATAGAGGCGCAATGGATGAGACCTACAATCAGCCGCGGCTGGCGCTGAATCGCATCTACACGCGCACGGGAGACCGTGGCGAGACCAGTCTGGCGGGCGGGCAGCGCGTGCCGAAATACGAGCCTCGCATTGAGTGCTACGGTACGATTGACGAACTGAATTCGTTCCTTGGAATGGCCTGCTGCTCAGTGACCGAATTGAGCGCGCGCGAGCCGCGCATAAGCGCCCTGGCGCGCATCCTCGAGCGAATCCAGCATGAGTTGTTTAATCTGGGCTCCATCATCGCCACGCTGCCGCAGGATGTCCACCCGAGGCAGCCGCGGCTGACGGAGGCCGACGTCAAGCAGCTCGAGTCAGAAATTGACAGCGCAAACGCAGAGCTCGCTCCTTTGCGCTCGTTTGTTCTGCCAGGCGGGTCCAGGCTGAACGCGGAATTGCACGTCTGTCGCACAATTTGCCGCCGCGCCGAGCGCCTGGTGGTGAAGTTAGCGGATCACGACGAAGCGCCGCCCGAGGCGATCCAATATCTGAACCGGCTGAGCGACGCGCTGTTTGTCTGGAGCCGGTGGGTGAATCACGTTCTGGGCGCTCCGGAAATTTTGTGGTCGCCGAACGAGGCTGCATCGGCAAAGCAGAGCCGGGAAAGCACGGGCGCCCAGGGCGCTGGCGTCCACAACCAGTCGCAGCGGAACGATTAGCGAAAACCGCCAGCCTTCGAGGAAGCTGCGCTGCCCCTCGCGCAGATGAGCGCCGCTACTTCTTTCTCTTCGGGCCCCAGCGGCGGATCTTTTGCTCGATCGGCGCCGCCGCGAACGCCTCTTCGATTAACTCCTGCTGCTCCTGCTGATGGCGCTTCAGCGATCCTGCTGCGGGGCTTGCGCTCTCCGGCCGGCCGGCATACCGCAGCGTGCGCTTGGCGCCGTTCAGCAAGGGCTGGATCTGCTCCTGAACAAATCGCCACGCGCCCATATTGCGCGGCTCTTCCTGCACCCACACCACCTCGGCGGTGACCGGATATCGCGCCAGCAGGTCCACGAACTCCGCCTGCGGGAATGGATAGAGCTGTTCGATGCGGTTGATCGCCACGTCCTCGGCGCCACGCTGCTGTCTTGCGGCGATCAAATCGTAGTACACCTTGCCTGAACAGAAAATCACCTTCTTTACGCGGCCGGCGTCGATGTTCGATGCATCGCTGAGCACTTCCCGGAACCCGCCGCTTGTGAGATCCTTGAGACTCGACACCGCAAGGGGATGGCGCAGCAAACTTTTTGGAGTGAATACGATCAGCGGCTTGCGCACGCCACGGCGATCCGCCCCGCCAACCATCTGACGCCGCAACAGGTGAAAATATTGAGCCGGAGTCGTGCAGTTTGCAACCTGCATGTTGTTTTCGGCGCAGAGCTGCAGGAAACGTTCGAGCCGCGCGCTGGAATGCTCCGGGCCCTGTCCCTCGTACCCATGCGGCAACAGCAGCACCAGTCCGCTCGGCTGCCCCCACTTCGATTCCGCGGCCGCAATGAACTGATCGATCATGATCTGCGCGCCATTGGCGAAGTCGCCGAACTGCGCCTCCCACAACACCAGCGTCAGCGGATCGCCGACGCTATAGCCGAACTCGAAGCCCATCACGGCGTACTCGCTCAGCGAGCTGTCCCATACTTCGAAACGCGCCTGATCCGGCGAGAGATGTTGCATCGGAATGTAAGGCCGGCCGTTTTCGTAGTCGTAGTATTCCAGGTGGCGCTGGCTGAACGTGCCGCGCGCGCTATCCTGCCCGCTCAGCCGGACCGGCGTGCCCTCCAGCACGAGCGAGCCGAACGCGATGCATTCGGCCGTGGCCCAATCAATCGGGGCGCCATTCAATACCTCACGGCGCTTTTCCACAAAGTTCCGCAGCTTCGGATGCAGATGAAAGTCGCTGGGGAATGTTGTGATCCCCTTGATCACCCTCTCGATGGTCTGCTGGTCGACTGCGGTGTGCGCACAGAAGGGCGCGATCGCCTCCTCCTCGGGAACGGCGCTCAGCTCTTGCAGTTCGTATTGTTGCTTGTGACGCTGCGCGGTCTCGTACACTTCATCGAGCGATCTCGAATAGCGCCGCCGGAAATGTTCCACCTCGGAAGCGGTCACGACGCCTTCACGCTCGAGTTTCTGCGCATACAGCACGGCGACGGAAGGATGCTGCCGGATTTTTTGATACAGCAGCGGCTGCGTGTAGCTCGGATCGTCAGCTTCATTGTGGCCGTGGCGCCGGTAGCAGATCATGTCGAT
>Ga0070740_10000430_pt1 | contig 91476 bp, 77 predicted proteins | sample Coa_R2_FD_67286 | JGI IMG/M metagenome (GOLD analysis project Ga0070740, IMG submission 67286) | Surface soil microbial communities from Centralia Pennsylvania, which are recovering from an underground coalmine fire - Coalmine... | ecosystem: Environmental > Terrestrial > Soil > Unclassified ... | reverse complement strand
CGAGTTCTCCGGCCCATACGAGCGCTACGACCGCGAGCACCTGCGCGGGCGCGTGCTCATCGCGCCGCCCGGATGCCGCCGGCAGCCGATGATTCAGAACATCCCGCGCCGCTACACGATCATGCTCACGGGCTGGGCCGTGAGCAAAAGCGCGCCCTACATGTACCGCGGCGTTGACCTCCTGCTCCCGCTCTCCGACCACGCGGACTTCGACGACCTCGTCCGCCTCGCCCGCGAGTCCGGCGCGAAGAGAATCGTCACCATGCACGGCGCGAAGAAGTTCGCCGACCATTTGCGCGAACTCGGCCTCAACGCCGAACACCTCGCGCAGCACCCTTCGCAACAGAAGGGCACGACGAAAGACTCAGCCGTCATGGAACAGACGCTGTTCGACTGATTTCCTTTGTGCCCTTTGCGAATACCTCTGTGACCTCTGTGGTTAAGCAAGTCTTTCTCAACCACAGAGGTCACAGAGGATTTCACAGAGGCCGCAAAGAAATCTTGACCAGGGATGATATTTCGGCGGCGCAACGTAAATGTGGTCAAAGTGTTGGCGAAAGGTTGGCACTACGGCCTTGCGCCGCGCCCCCGACATTCATATAATGCGCGGGCTTTGAAAAGCGGGCCGGGGAAGGAAGGGAATCGGCATCGGCCTCGCGAAAATTTCGAGCACGCCACATTCAAACATAAGAAGATGGCTACAATCACAAGTTGGAGACAGCGGCGACGTGTCGCCCCGCGGCGCACGACTCCCCTTCGCACGATAGCTTCCGGCTTGATAGAGATTGCGCGCGCCGCCTTCGCCGAGCCTTACCAGCTCGCCGTCGAGCGGCACGCCGTCGCCCTCAAGCGCCTGCCGCGCGAACTCGACGGCCTCAGGGTCGTCCACCTTTCAGACATACACCACGGCCCCCTGACCGCGCGCGAACAGGTCGAGCGCGCCGTCGAGGTCGCGAACAGCCTGCAACCCGACATCGTCGCCCTGACCGGCGACTACGTCTCGCACGAGCGCGAGTACGTCCGCCCCTGCGCCGAGATGCTTGGCCGCCTGCGCGCGCGCCGCGGCGTCTTCGCGTGCCTGGGCAACCACGACAACTGGGTTGACGCCGAACTCGTCACAGACCTCTTCCGCGCCGAAGGCATCCGCGTTCTTAAGAACGAGGGCCTGCGCTTTGAGGATCGCGGCGCGTCCCTCTGGCTCGCGGGCGTTGACGACACGATGGTCGGGTTGGAAGACCTGCCGCTCGCGCTCGCCGGCTCGCACGCCGGCGAGTTCAAACTCCTGCTCGCGCACAACCCGGTCATCCTCCGACGCGCCGCGCGCGCAGGCGTTGACCTCGTGCTTTCGGGCCACACGCACGGCGGGCAAGTTACATGGCGCAACGAGCGCTCGGCCTCTGGCCGCGTCCGCCGCCGGATACTTCGCGGACTCGCACGCCGCGGCGAGACGCAAATCTACGTCACGCGCGGCCTCGGCACGGTCGTCCTGCCCGTCCGCTACGGCTGCCTGCCCGAAGTCGCGCTGCTGACGCTGCGTTGCGTGGACTAAACCAAGTGATGAGTGATGAGTGATGAGTGATGAGTAGTAGGCTCTTACTCATCACTCATCACTCATCACTCATCACTTCTCAATGGCTTCAAGAGTCGTCACGCTGCCGAACCTTCTGACCGTGGTGCGTATGGCTTTGACCCCGGTCTTCGTCGGCGCGCTCTACTACCAGAGGTTCGGCTGGGCGCTCGCGGTCTTCGTCGCCGCGGGCGTGACCGACGGACTCGACGGACTCTTCGCCCGCCGCTTCAACCAGTATTCGCCGCTCGGCCAGATTCTCGACCCCATCGCCGACAAGCTGCTTCTCGTCACCTCCTTCATCACGCTCTCGATGCCCTCAATCGTGACCCCCGCGGCGCTCGTCCAGCCGCACCCGCGCCACCTGCCCGTGCCGTTCTGGGTGACTGCCGCCGTCATCAGTCGCGACGTTTTCATCCTCGTCGGCGCGGCCACCATCAACGTCGTGACGGGCTTCCGTGGCTTTCGACCCTCCTGGCTCGGCAAGGCGAACACGACCGTCCAGATCGCCGCCATCGCGCTCATACTCGTCGCCGCAAGCTTCCCGCCCCTGCGCGGCTACCTCCCGACCGTTTACACGATTGTCTTCCTCTTCGCCGTCGCCTCCGGTTTTCACTACGTCTTCTGGACTTCCAAGCTGCTCAACGAAGACCGGCAGCAGCGCGAAACTGACAAGTAATTCGGGATAAACTGTTGAAGTTTAACGGATTGAGCCGGGGCAACTCAGGCGAGGCGAAGTGCTACTAAAAGTTGACAAGAAGGGACTCAAATATTATATTAGCGACGCATTCAAGTTGCCGGGCCGAAAAGACGCCCGACTTCTACGGGCGCGGCCCGGTCGGTGACGGCAGGCAACGAACTGCGGCGAAGCGCGCCCTTCGGCCTTGCATTTGAAGAGAAGGATGCGCGGCTAAAAATTCAGGGAGAGACAGAGAGATGAGCAAGATTATCGGTATTGACCTCGGCACGACGAACTCCGTCGTGGCCGTGATGGAAGGCGGCGAGCCGACGGTTATCACGAACTCGGAGGGCGGTCGCACGACGCCCTCGGTCGTTGCCTTCACGAAGGACGGCAACCGCCTCGTCGGCCAGGTCGCGAAGCGTCAGGCCGTCACGAACCCCGAAAACACGATCTATTCGATCAAGCGCTTCATGGGCCGCCGCTTCAACGAGGTGACGGAAGAGATGAAGCAGGTGCCCTACAAGGTGAAGTCTGCCGGCAACGACGTGCGCGTCGAGGCGGGCGGCAAGGAGTGGTCGCCGCCGGAGATTTCGGCGATGATTCTCCAGAAGCTGAAGCAGGCCGCGGAAGACTACCTCGGCCAGAAGGTCGAGAAGGCGGTCATCACCGTCCCCGCGTACTTCAACGACTCGCAGCGCCAGGCGACCAAGGACGCCGGCAAGATCGCGGGCCTCGAAGTCATGAGAATCGTCAACGAGCCGACCGCGGCGGCCTTGGCCTACGGCCTCGACAAGAAGAAGGACGAGACCATCGCGGTCTTCGACTTCGGCGGCGGCACGTTCGACATCTCCATCCTCGAAGTCGGCGAGGGCGTAGTCGAAGTCAAGTCCACGAACGGCGACACGCACCTCGGCGGCGACGACATTGACGAGGCGCTCATCAAGTGGATCATCGAGGAGTTCAAGCGCGACCAGGGCATTGACCTCTCGAACGACAAGATGGCCTTGCAGCGCCTGAAGGAGGCGGCGGAGAAGGCGAAGATCGAACTCTCCTCGACGATGGAGAGCGAGATCAACCTGCCCTTCATCACCGCCGACCAGTCCGGCCCGAAGCACCTCGTCATGAAGCTGACGCGCGCGCGCTTCGAGCAGTTGATTGACCCGATCCTGAAGCGGCTGATGCCGCCCGTCGAGCAAGCGATCAAGGACGCGGGCGTTGACGCGAAGAAGATTGACGAGGTCGTTCTTGTCGGCGGCTCGACGCGCATCCCGAAGGTTCAGGAGATGGTGAAGAGCTTCTTCGGGAAGGAGCCGAACAAGTCGGTCAACCCGGACGAAGTGGTCGCCGTCGGCGCGGCTGTTCAGGCGGGCGTGCTGTCGGGCGAGAAGACGGACATCCTTCTGCTCGACGTGACGCCTCTGAGCCTCGGCATCGAGACGCTCGGCGGTGTGAACACGATTCTCATCCCGCGAAACACGACGATCCCGACGCGCAAGAGCGAAATCTTCTCGACCGCCTCGGACAACCAGACGAGCGTCGAGGTTCACGTGCTTCAGGGCGAGCGACCGATGGCGGGCGACAACCGCACGCTGGGCAAGTTCCACCTCGTCGGAATTCCGCCCGCACCGCGCGGGATGCCGCAGGTCGAGGTGACGTTCGACATTGACGCCAACGGCATCGTCAACGTCTCGGCGAAGGACATGGGCACGGGCCGCGAGCAGAAGATCACGATCACCGCGTCTTCGGGTCTGTCGAAGGACGAGATAGACAAGATGATGCGCGAGGCCGAGTCGCACTCGGCGGAGGACGTGAAGAGGCGCGAGGAGATCGAGGCGCGCAACCGTCTGGACGGCCTCGTCTATCAGATCGAGAAGACCTTCTCGGAGAATAAGGAGAAGCTCGACGGCGCTACACAGTCGCAGGTCGAGACGGCAATTGCCGACGCGAAGAAGGCGCTCGAAGAGGGCGGCGTTGACCGTCTGAACAACGCTTTCTCGAACCTCCAGACCGCCTCGCACAAACTCGCCGAGTCGCTCTACCAGGGCACGGGCACGGCGGGCGGCGCGACCGACGGCGGCGAGCAGGCCAACGCTGCCGGCGCTTCGACCGGCGGCGGCAGCACAACGTCCGGCGGCGACGACAACGTCATTGACGCCGAGTACGTTGACGTTGACGAAAACAAGTAACCTTATTGCGGATTGCGGATTGCGGATTGCGGATTTGAAAGCCGACCTGACTTTTAATCCGCAATCCGCAATCCGCAATCCGCAATCAAGCAAATGGCTAAAGAAGATTTCTACCAAATCTTAGGCGTCAAGCGGGACGCGAAGCCGGAGGAGATCAAGAAGGCTTACCGCCGGCTCGCGCGCAAGTACCACCCGGACGTGAATCCGGGCGACAAGGCTGCGGAGGAGCGCTTCAAGCTCATCACAGAGGCGCACGAGGTCTTGTCCGACCCGAAGAAGCGTCAGGTCTATGACCGCTTCGGGCAGTACAGCGAGAACCTCGCGGACGCCGCCGCGCGCGGTGCCGGGCCGGGCGGAGGCGCGGGTCGCGGCGCGCCGTTCGACTTCACTGGCTTCGACTGGGGCAGCACTTCGACTTCGTCCTCGACGGGCGGTGGCTCAAGTTTCCGCGACATCTTTTCGGAGTTGTTCGGCGGCGGCAAACAGGAGAAGGAGCCGCCGCGACCGATGCCGAAGAAGGGCGCGGACATCGAGATGCCTCTGGCGCTCTCGTTCGAGGAGGCGGTCACGGGGCTGACGACTAACATCACGGTCAACCGCTCCGAGCAGTGCCCGCGTTGCAACGGCGCGGGCGACACGGGCGGCAACCCCGTCACCTGCCCGACGTGCCAGGGTTCGGGGCAGGTGCAGAAGGCGGGCGGGCGACTCCGCTTCGCGCAGGAGTGCCCGGACTGCGGCGGCGCGGGCAAGCGTCGGCCTCCGTGCGCGCTCTGCAACGGCAAGGGCACCGTGCCGAAGGCCGAGCAGGTAAAGGTTCGCATCCCGGCGGGCGTGGACACGGGTTCGCGCGTGCGCGTGCCCGGCAAGGGCGAGGGCGGGAGGATGGGCGCGCCTCCGGGCGACCTCTTCATCATCACGAACGTCGGCAAGCACAAGCACTTCACGCGCAAGGGCGACAACATCTACGTGAAGGTTCCGGTCACGATTTCGGAGGCCGCGCTCGGCGCACGGATAGAGGTGCCGACCATCGAGGGCAAGGCGCAACTGAAGATTCCGCCCGGCACGCAGTCCGGCGCGCAGTTCCGAATGCGCGAGCGCGGCATCCCCAGCCTTCGCAACCCGCAGGCGCGCGGCGACCAGTTCGTCGAGGTGCAGGTCACGTTCCCGAAGGTCATCTCCGAAGAGACCAAGGAGCTTTTGAGACGCTACGCGCAGCTCAACCCGGAGAACCCACGCGTGGCGATGGGACTTGAATGATTGTGGATTGCGGAATGCGGATTTCGGATTTACCCCGAATCAATCCGCAATCCGCAATCCGCAATCCGCAATCGCTATGAAGAGACGGAAGGGCGGCACATACACGATCAGCGCGGTGGCGGATCAGTACGAGATTCACCCGCAGACGTTGAGGCTCTACGAGCGAGAGGGTTTGTTAAAGCCTTCGCGCTCCGAAGGGAACACGCGCTTGTACACCGACTCAGACCTCGAACGCTTGGAAGTCATCCTGAGTCTGACGCGCGACCTCGGCGTGAACCTCGCGGGCGTCGAGATAATTTTGAACATGCGTGAGAAGATGGACGCAATGCAGCAGGAGTTCGAGCGCTTCTTCTCGTACCTGCAATCGCACGCCGAAGAGTTCTCGCACCTGACCGCGCCGCAGCCGCCGCCCGAAGCGGGCGCTCTCGTCCCGGCCTCGCGCGCCGCGACGATGCTCCGCCGACGCACGACGCGGCAGCACTGACGCTCCGCGAAGCCGAAACATCCGTCGTAAAAGAAAGGCGCACGCGCTTTCGAGCGGTGCGCTTTTTTTATGTCTTGACGAGATGGCAATAAGTTGCCACGAGCTTTACTCGTGGCAATATGGGGGCGGGCCGGCATGCAATGGGGCAACGCCGGCCCGCGTTGGGGTGAGTGAGATTTGGACGGCGGGCCGCATCACGTTTCGCCCGCATACTCAATATGCGCCGGACGCGAAAAACGTTTCGCCCGCCGCCTTCGCCCCCTCTGTCCGCGGCCTCGTGCGAACATCTCTCACGCGCCGCGATGCAAATGTTTTTTCAAGAATTGCCGCTAAAATCGCAGGGCGCGATTGAGTTTGTCGCGCCGCGCGACTCTCCTTAAATGCTACAATGCGCGCGGCACTCTTCAGCCCATCGCCTGTCGAATCGTCAGAGCTATCGAGTGCAGGCGGACTCTCGCGAGTGAAGGATGGCGTGCGACAACTCGACGCCCGCGCAAGTGGCGATGACGCCCGAACGACGTAAACAGATCACGCGAATCTTCGAGCGCGCACTTGAGCTTGCGCCGTCGGAGAGGGCTGCGTATCTCGAAGCGGCCTGCGCCGGAGACGACGTGCTGCGCGGCCTGGTCGAATCGTTCATCTCGTCGTACAGCGGCGCGGGAGGCGTCGAGAACGGCGCGTCGCAATCGGATAAGAACGTGGAGGGAGACGAGGGCGCGGGCGCGGAAGTCGTGCCCGGAAGGACGACGCTCGGCTCGTACCGGATTCTTGAGAAGCTCGGCGAGGGCGGCATGGGCGCGGTCTATCTCGCGAAGGACAAGCGGCTCGGTCGCCGCGTCGCCGTCAAGCTCCTGCCCACGCACTTCGCGAGCGACGACGAGCGCGTGCGCCGCTTCGAGCAGGAGGCGCGCGCGGCCTCGGCCTTGAATCATCCGAACATTCTCACCGTCCACGAAATCGCCGAGTCGAAAGGTCGCCGCTTCATCGTCACCGAGTTCGTCGAGGGCCGCACGCTCCGCGAGCGACTTCTTTCGGAAGGCCGCTTCGCGCTCGCCGAAGCGCTCGACGTGTGCGCGCAGGTGGCGGGCGCGCTCGCCAAGGCGCACGCGTCAGGGATAGTCCACCGCGACATCAAGCCGGAGAACGTGATGGTTGACGACGAAGGGCACGTGAAGGTGCTCGACTTCGGCATCGCGAAGCAGCTCGCTCGCGCGCGCGGCGTGGACACCGAAGCGCCGACGAACGCGCGGGTCAACACCGCGGCGGGCGTCGTCCTCGGCACTTCGACTTACATGTCGCCGGAGCAACTGCGCGGACTCGACTTGGACGCGCGCACGGACATCTGGTCTTTGGGCGTCATGCTCTACGAGATGCTCGCGGGCCGCGCGCCGTTCGGGGCGAAGACCTACGGCGACCTCGTCGTCGCGATTCTCCACGACGAGCCGCCGCCGCTCTCCGCCTTCTGCCCCGAATCACCAGCCGAGCTTGACGACGTGGTCAGACGAACGCTCGCGAAAGAGACCGAGTCGCGCTGGCCTTCGGCGAAGGAGCTTCAGAACGAGCTGCGCTGGCTCAGGCGCAGGCTCGACTTCAGCGCCGAGACCGTGCGCGACGAGCGCGCGACTTCGAGCGTCGCGCAGTCACCGCCGCGCGCGGCGTCGAAGAGTCCCGTGTCGCCGGCCCGGCAGCAGACGACCGAGCGGCGCAGGCAGTTGACAGTCCTCTTCGCAGACCTCGCCGGAGTCGCCGCGCTCACCGAAGGCGAGGACGCCGAGGACGTTTCGGAGTTGATGCGTTCGCTCTGGCCGCTCGTTGACGAGGCGGTCGAGGGTCACGGCGGGATTGTTGACAAGAGAGTGGGCGAAACGCTGGTCGCAATCTGGGGCGCGCGAGAGGCGCGCGAGGACGACCCCGAGCGCGCGGTGCGCGCCGCGCTCGCGATGCAGTCGGCGGTCGCGGAGTTCGTCGCGAAGAACCAGCCGCACGCAGGCGGCACACGCGAAGCGAAGACTTCGCAGGATGACGAGCCGGAGCGTTTGATGCGCGTCGGCGTGAGCACCGGACTCGTGCTGCTCGGCGAGGTCGGCGCGACGGGCGAGTTGACGGTGACGGGCGACCCCGTCCGCCTCGCGAGTCGTCTGCTCCAGGCCGCGCCCGCCGGCTCGGTTCTCATCTCGCACGACACCTACCGCCACGTGCGCGGCGTCTTCAACGTCAACCCGCCGGAGACTCTCCCGTCGTCGGGGCGCAGCGAGCCTGTGCAGTTCTACCGCGTCGAGCGCGCGAAGCCACGCGCCTTCCGCGTGCAGACGCGCGGCGTCGAGGGCGTCGAGACACGCATGGTCGGTCGCAAGGCCGAGCTTCGGCGTTTGACCGAGGCGCTCGAAACCGTCTGCGACGAGCGCGAGCTTCGCGTCGTCACCGTCATCGCCGAAGCGGGACTCGGCAAGTCGCGGCTGCTTTACGAGTTCAGCAACTGGATCGAGCTGCTGCCTGACATGTGGTACATCTTCAACGGGCGCGCGGGCGCTTCGACCCAGGGGCTGCCTTACTCGCTCGTGCGCGACGTGTTCTCGTTCCGCTTCGAGATTCAGGACAGCGACCCGCCGCAGGTCGCGCGCGAAAAGTTGGAGCGCGGGATGCTCGCGATGTGCAAGGGGACTTCGGAAGAGGAAGTCCTGCAACGCGCGCACTTCGTCGGCCAGCTCATCGGCTTCGACTTCTCCGCGAGCAAGCACCTCTCCGGCATCCTCGACGACGCGCGCCAGATTCGCGACCGAGCCTTCCGCTACGCCTCGCAGTTCTTCGCCGACATCGCGCGCCAGTACCCGGTCGCCGTCTATCTCGACGACATCCACTGGGCCGACGACGGCTCGCTCGACTTCGTTGACTACCTCGCGCGCAACTGCGCCCAAGTCCCGATGCTCATCCTCTGCCTCGCGCGGCCCATGCTCATCGAACGGCGGCCCGCGTGGGGCGAGGGGCGCGAGCACCACGAGCGCATCACGCTTCAACCTCTGTCGAAGAAGGAGAGCCGCCAGCTCGTCGAGGAGATTCTGCGGCGCGCGCACGGCGTGCCGCCGGAGCTGCGCGAGATGATCGTCGGCGGGGCCGAGGGGAATCCGTTCTACGTCGAAGAACTCATCAAGATGCTCATTGACCAGCGCGTCATCGTCCCCGGCGCGGTCGAGTGGAGCGTTGACGCGACGCGGCTCGGCGAGGTTCAAGTCCCGCCGACGCTGACGGGCGTGCTTCAAGCGCGTCTCGACCGCCTCACGCCCGAAGAGAAGTCGGTCTTGCAGCGCGCGTCGGTCATCGGTCGCGTCTTCTGGGACGGCGCGGTCGAACACCTCGGCTCGCCGCAGACGAGCGCGAACACGGGCGCGTCTTCACGCGCGAGCGACGCCGCGTCCGCCGCCGCGTCGGGCGGCGTGGGCGACACGTTCGAGTCGCTGCGGCGCAAGGAACTCATCTACCGACGCGAGGCTTCGGCGTTCGCGGGCGCGCGCGAGTACATCTTCAAGCACGCGCTCCTGCGCGACGTGACATACGAGAGCGTCTTGAAGCGCGAGCGGCGCGAGTACCACCGCCGCGCAGCCGAGTGGCTCGCGCGACGCAGCGGCGGTCGCGTCGGCGAGTACGCCGGACTCATCGCCGAACACTACGAGCGCGCGCAAAGCTTCGAGGACGCGGCGGAGTGGTACGGGCGCGCCGGTCGTCAGGCGCGCGAGACTTACGCGCCGGAGACGGCGATCAACTTCTACCGCAAGGCGCTCGACTTCCTCCCGAACGTCGAAAAGCGTGAGGGCGCGGACGCGCTCGCCGTCCAGACTCTGCGGATGGAGTGGTACGAGGGCCTGGGCGAGACCCTGCGCGTGCAGGCGCGCTACGCCGACGCGGTCGAGGCTTATCAGCAGATGCGCGCGGCAGCCGACGCGCTGAACCTGCCCGCCGCGCAGGCGCACGCGTGGAACGAGATCGCGCTCGTGCGCGCGAGCCAGATGGACACGCACGCCGCCTTCGACAGCGCCCGCCGCGCCGAGCTTCTTTCGCGTCAGGCCGGCTCAGGCGTTGCCGCGCGCGTCGAGATCGCGCAGGCGCTCAACCTCCAGAGCCAGGCAAGCTCGCGGCTCGGCGAGACGGGCGCGGCTCTGCGTCTCGCCGACCGCGCTCTCGCGCTGACGAGTGACCTCGGCGAGCCGGGACGGCGCGTGCGGGCCGAGAGTCTGAAGTCGCTCGGCATGGCCTACCACGCGCTCGGAAAGTTCGAGCAGGCCGACGACTTCAAGGCCCAGTCGCTCGCGACCTACCGCGAGATCGGAGACCTCCTCAAAGTCGGAAACCTCCTCAACAGTCTCGGCGAGACCGCGCGTCTTCGCGGCGACTACGCCGCGGCGTTCGCGCGCTATCAGGAGGCGCTCGCCATCGCGCGCGAGATCGGGAACCGCAACGGCGAGATTCTCTACCTCGCGAACCTCGGCGGCGCGCGCGTCGGACTCGGCGAGCACGAGGCCGCCGAGGCAGACCTTCATCAGACAATCGAGATGGCGTCCGCCGCCGGCTTCATCGGCCTCTCGGAGAACTACCGCTTCCTCGCCGAAGCGCTGCTCGGACGGGGCAAGACGACGGAAGCGCTCGACACCGCGCGCCGCGCGCTCGAACTAGGTCGCGAGATCGAGAATCAGGAACACGTCGCCGAAGCGTGGCGCGTCCTCGGCATCGTCGCCTCGCGCAAAGGCTCGAAGGTCGAGGTCGGCGAAGACGCGTTCGACGCGGCTGACTGCTTCAAAGAAAGCCTCGACATCTTCACGCGCATCCAGATGGAGGCCGAGCGCGCGCGCACCCTGCGCGACTGGGCGCGACACGAACTCGCGAGAGGCGACCGCGCTCGCGGCGAAGAATTGTGGCGCGAAGCGCTCGAAGCCTTCCGGCAACTCGACATGGAACTCGAAGTCGAGCGCATGAGCGCCGAGCCTTAGAACTCGATTCAAGGCGCGTTGCTATTCTCAGGCTTTAGTCGCCGCGCTGTAAAAAAGTCTTGCGCGCGGGCGGCGGTCGGTGATAAAGTCCGCGCCCGTCGAACCCCAAGGTAAAAGGTTTCCAACGCGCAAAGGGGGAATGCTTCGCCCCACCTCGCCTGTGAAGCGTCCCGTTCCGTAAGCACAGACGGGGCCGAGTCGAAGCGGAACTCATAAACCCTTTTCCGCACGCCTGAACTTCACGCCATCCGCGTTCAAGCGCGCGCCGAGGCGCTCCCACAAAGCGCCCCTCAAGGAGACGCGATGAATCTGCCTGCCCCTTTCTTTCACCCGAAGCCTTTCGCTTTTTCAAACTCCGCGCACGTTCTTCTGATCGCCGCGCTCGCGCTCGCAACGTCTGCGACTGTCGCGCCCGCCGCCCTCGCGTCCGCCGCGACCGCGAGCGAGACGGAAGCGCTCGCGCAAGACCTCGACGACGTTTCGTTCGCCGGCACAATCACGGATCAGAACGGCGCGGTCATCCCCGGCGCGAGCGTGACCGCGACGCTTCTGTCAACAAAGTCTTCGCGCGCCGCGACGACCGACGGCGAAGGCCGTTACCGCCTCGTCGCGTTGCAGCCCGGCGCGTACACGCTGCGAGTCGAGCGCGCGGGCTTCGCGACGGAGGAGCGCGCGCGCGTCTCGACCGTCGCGGGCCAGAGCGTGCGTCTCGACTTCACCCTGCGACCCGCCGGGCCTTCGGCAGAGCAGACGGTCGTGAGCGGGCGCGACGCGCCCGCCGTTGACACGACGCGCACCGTCGCGGGCGGCACGCTCACGCGCGAAGAGGTCGAGCGTCTGCCCGTCGTCACGCGCTCGCCGCTCGACCTCGTCTTCCTGCTCGGCGGCGTGACGGAAGAACCGCTCTCCGTGCGCGGCGTCGCCGAAGACCGCAACGCCAGCGCCCGCGCGTCCGTTCAACCAGCCGCGACGACGCCCGAAGAAGCGGGCACGTTCGCACTCGCCGGCGGGCCTGCTTATTCAAACAACATCACCGTTGACGGACTCGACGACAACGACGACCGCGCCGCGCGCGAGCGCTTCCAGCCTTCCGCCGAAGCAGTCGAAGAGGTTCAAGTCATCACCAACCAGTTCTCAGCCGAGTACGGTCGCGCCTCCGGCGGTCGCGTCAACATCCGCACTCGCGCGGGCACGAACCGGTTTCACGGTCGCGGCTTCTACTTCTTCCGCGACGAATCGCTCGACGCGAACACCTGGTCGAACAACCGGCGCGGACTCAAACGCCTCCCGCTGCAAGAGCATGACCCCGGCTTCACCTTGGGCGGCCCGGTTCGACTCCCTAAAATCTTCTTCGCGCCGCGCGGCTACGACGGCCACGACAGGACGTTCTTCTTCGTCGCCTTCGAGAAGGATTCGGTTCTCGACTCGGCCTTGATTGACACGCTGTTAATTCGGTCATAAACCCTGAAACGATGGAGCATAAAAGCTGAAAACTTACCACGTGAGTTTTTGAACCGAATAATACCGGGTTGGGATAAAAAGAGAGGGAGAAAAACTATCCACGAAACGACACGAAAGAACACGAATATTCGCGTCGTTTCGTGTGGTTTCGTGGATAGCTCTCCGACCTCTTCTTTTACTGCATTTTAGTATAAGAACCTATTTGGTTGATCAGAGGTTAAAAGGTCGTACAAACTGGAGCTAATGTTACGCACTCTTATCTCTTTAAGAAAGATCAGTACCTTCAGATGATTCTTCCTTCCGAGGCCGTCCTTCCTTTGGTTTCTCAACTGAGTTGACTGCAACGTATAATTCTTCGTCCGTGCGCTTACTCAATAATGCAACAGCAGCACGTATCACTCTGCTTTTAGGCACTTCAACGTACTCATTTTCACCGTTAATTTTTTTGAATATTGTTTGATAACGGCCACATAACTCTTTGACTAATTCATGATCAGGTCCTAACAATGAAAAGGTCGCACCGCGGGCCTTCTTCGCCTTTACCTCCCTCTTTTCTCGCTGTTTTTCGTCAGCCATTTTGAGCTAACTAGCAATAAACGCCTAACCGAAAGTCTGATTCAAAAACTCTACATATAGTATTTTAGTAAATTCAGTATTTACTAACATACTATATTATGGTAAATACTATAATAACAAAGAGGATGTTTTACAAGGCATTTAATTTCTTGAAATAAGGATGCTTACAGCTATGAAGTCACTTTGAACTGCTCATGGCTAGAGCTATATGGTTAAAAAATGCGTTCCTTCGCCTCTGGTGTTGTCGTAAGGGCCTCTAAAAACGATGAGCATAACGCTGCTTACTAACTTAATTAACACTATAACAACAGCATTTGGGGGGCGTACCCCCCTCTCTAATATTCGGCTTCCTAACCCTGCCTTTAAGAGAAGCAATCCCGACTCAGAATCATCTATCGTTGTTCCAGCTTTATGGACTACAGATGGCCTGCGGCCGCGATGGAATAACCTTGCCGTTGTTGCTGCCGCTGAACGTGAAAGGGAACGTATTCCCCTGTGGAATAAAATGCTCAGGGATATTGGTGTTAGGCTTGGATTACTCTCATTAAAGAGTTCCTATGTATTGCTGTCTCCCACGAAATCCGGGGGGGGCGCAATTAAGCAAGTTGAGCCTGACGCCCTTCGTGCCGAACTCAATAATTATAATGATGCACTCTTTACCCCCCGGGCTCTAAGCGTCTTACGACCCGGTCAGCTTTCCTTCGCAGATTTAGAAGAATCGATAACAGCCGAGAGCTTTAGCTTCCATTTCCGTCATCGGGTGCGCCTTGGGCAGGCATTGGAAAGCGCAATTCATAAAGCCTTAGAAGTTGAATTGGAGCATGAAGGTAAGAGGAAGACTAGTGAGGAAGAGAAAGCTTACGAAGCTTCAAAGTATAATGACGTATTGATGGTCGCAATCGCTTTTTTAGCCGCCCGCATTCTAGAGGATAAAGGTTTCTTTGGCGCGGGGCAGACGCCGACTAACAATCCCAGAAAACTGCTGAGTCAAACCGTATCAATGATCAACGGCTTCTTCAAGGAAGCGGCACTTGTTAACTTGCCGAAGCTTAGTCTGGATGCGTTACGAGAGTTGGCAGTAGAACTCGGCGCCCGAGCCAACTTCACACTAGTCGATCATCGCGACGTCGGACAACTGTATGAGCAGGCAATTCAAATGCTGCCCGCCTCGCTGCTGGAGGAGGCAGATTACAGAGCCTCGCTTTTAATTCTTCAAAGACATTACACCCCCATAGCTGTTGCCGAGCGAATGTTAGAAAGGCTGCCACTAGAGCGCCTGCGCCCCGAAGAGAGAAGAATATTCGATCCGGCGGCAGGATCCGGCAGCCTACTATTGGCGTCTACGCGCAGGTTAGCGTTCATGCCCGATATCCCTAACGAGACTTCGGATTACCTTGCCGGGCAGGTGTCAGGAAATGATATTGATCGCTTGTCCCGTCTTATCACCCAACTCCGTTATAGCCTCATAAAGGAATCCTTCGGAAGTATTGACTGGTTCCCTGCGCCCTCCCATTTCGGCAATAAAGACTTCGAATCGTTCACGGCAGATAATCTGCCGAACAGACCGAGGGTGATCGTCGCTAATCCGCCTTTCGCGGAAGCGGAAAATCTACAACGTGCTGTAAGCTTCGTAGAACTGGCGACCTCTTGGTTAAGGGGCGGCGACCAATTCGCATTCATACTACCTCAGTCATTTTTAAGTGGGTCCACTCATGGCTTCCCTACAGCCCGAAGGAGTCTTGCCAGTCGCTGCCACATCCTTGAAGCGTGGCAACTACCAGAAGGGGTGGTCGGTCTTACTGCGACCCAGCCGGTCTGCGTACTCATCGGTGAGGTGGGCGTAAAATCGCAACAAAGCACGGTTGCGCGCGCCGTGCTTACGCGCGCCAAAAAGGAGGCGATTCGCAGCCAAGGATTTTTGGGGCCGTCTTGGATTGGCGGAATCGGCAGCGGGTCTGAAGATTGGAGTTCGGTGGCAGCGCCCGTAATCAACATTCCCGTGCCGACTATTCCTCTAGGTCAACTCTATAATGTGTTTAACGGCGTCGTGACTAGCAAGAAGTACAAGCCTGTTAGCACTGTGCCCGAAGGGGTTGAGTGTAAGCGTTACTGGACACTTAGCTGGCGGGAAGCTGAAAGGGTATGGGCCGATCCTAAATGCGTTGACCCCCGCCGGAGGTACATAAGGTACGGGAAAAAGTATTTAGAGAGGCCGAGAGAAGATAAGAAGGAGCTTTTCGATAAACCGAAGGTTTTAATCGGCCGGAGTATAAATCGGGGGTCTAAGGATCCTCTAGCGGCCCATCTGGATACAGAGGGATATTGCCCTAATAATAGTATTTACTGCATTTGTACGTGGGAGCAGTCCGGGGTGACCTTGGCGGACTCTAACACACCGCGAGGGTGGCGCGGTCTAGGCACCTACGGTCAGCTTTTGTGGGTGCTAGGAATTTTAAGTTCCGAGCTTGCACGTGACCTAGTCCTCCGTATGCAAGACTCACGCCAGTTAGTAGCTGAGAGGTTCGAGACTTTCGAGCTGCCGATGCAGGTGGACACGGAGATCGTTAGAATCGTAGACAGTATGATCAAAAGAGACCGTCGTCGGGAGGAAATTCCCGATCCCGACCCACTACGTCAGGCGTTGAACAGGGCTGTTGAAGCCTCTTATGGGAATCCCCGGCGGTTATCTTTGAATAGGACGGGAGCATCGCCCGAACTCGAACTTTGGAAGACAGAATTTAGCCACAACGCAACTGTTGTTACAGGCCAAGTCGTAGAGGTCAACCCTGATAGGGGAAAAGTGCGGTTGTATTTAGACGGGTTGTTAGACGAAACGCAAGAGTCTTGGGTTCCGCTCCCGCCCGAGTTGCCCGGTTGGGCGCTTGACGGGCATATTTTTACGGCGGATTTGAGCGGAGACGTCGAAACCTTCGAGGAGCTATACAAGCGCCCTTGGGCATTAAGGAACTTCAAACATACACCACTCCCTTATCTCACAATCGACGAGTTGGAGCAGCAACTCCCGTCGATCAAAGAGGGAAAAGTTTATGACATGTGAATTTACATTCCTCGCGGTCGGTAACGCCGACAGTATAATTATTCGCCCGGAAGGTGGGCCTTCAGCCCTCGTCGATATTCCCGTACCTCGATCAATCACGAAATGGCTTCAGACCAACGGCGTCTCCGACGTAGGCTGCATCTTTATTACCCACGCCCACCGCGATCATTTCGCACCCCTCACACATTTCGCGACATTCGTCGAACAATGGGTTAGAGGTGGGGGTAACGTAGGGGAAATATTTTTATCGATTGACATTCTGAAAAGAGCCACCGCAGAGTTGCGTAGACTTAAAACGAGAAATCAAAAAAAATATTTGGCTCTACATCACGCTATAACATACTTACGGCTGTGGGGTGGGAAGAGGTTTTATATTCAGGACGCAGTGCGGAGCAGGCGACCGTCTTACACCGCAGGACAACTCAGTATCCGTGTACTTCATCCTGAAGCCATGTTTCTCGCCGAACACTCCTCTACGTCGGCCACCCGCCTGAACGAGCGGTCGATAATTCTTAAAGTGAATTATAAGAATTTTGCCGCAATTCTACTTGCCGACTTAGAAGGTGTAGGAATCAGTGAATGCCTTGACAAATGCGCGTCCGGGGAGTTGAAAGCTCATCTTGTTAAGATCCCTCATCACGGCGCGTGGCCTGCTAACGGGGCCGACTTGGAAGCACTGTTGAGAAAAATCAGCGCGGAAATAGCGGTCTTATCCGTTGGAAGTAAAAACCCCTACGGGCATGTCGTGCCGGAGCTATTTCAGCTACTGCTGACCTTAAAGTCCGAGAAATCGTTAAAACAATTCATCTGTACAGAAGCAACACGGACGTGTATTCATTCCTCCAGCGAGCGCGGGATGATGGGTAAATCTGGCTTGGCATACAGGCTACCTTGCGCGGGAGACATTTCTGTAGTTGCTGACGGATCCGGAAGATGGGTGGTAAACACGGCGATGAATCACAGCACGCAACTCGCAAGTATTAAGTATGCTGCGTGTGAAGGTCGTGGTGATCTTTAAGACTAAGTAACCAATGACGCCCGGAGATTTAAGCCTTCATTATTAGTAGCTTGGCAATGATAACTCTGCCCCTCACAATTTGACATCCGACTCCTACATACATATCTTGTCCGCGCTTTGGCTGTTTATTGACGAGATCACTGCGTCGTCAACCCGCCAATCCCCGACAAGCATTTGGTCGATGTCCCGTAAACCTCAACCTTCAGAGAGATAAGAGTGTGTTACGAACATACTGCCACAGCCGTGGGAGGTTTATACAGTGAGCGTCCTTACCCGGGAATAAAACCCCGGCGGGCGTCCAGCAATCTTCCTCCTCACAGGAGACAAGTCATGGGCATTCTTCGAAGTCTTAGATATTCATTCCGTTGGGTGTTTCAACCGCATTTTATTGCGGGAGAGAGAGCAGAACGACTGTTCGAAGAACTTTGTGAAGCAGAAGGGTATGTCTTAGAGAAAATCTCTCAAGACAGGAAGGGCTTTGCCAAGTATGCCGCCGGTGCGCGTAATCGCATCAAGCGCGGCGATTACATTGTTCGAAACCTTAGAAATGCCGAGGTTGAAGTAAAGTGCTTCTCTCCGAGGCGATACCGCCGAACAGCTTGTTACGCAATCAAATATCGCCACATTAAGGGGCATGAGGAGATGGCGAGATTTACCGGTGCCCCGGTAATTTTCGCCATATTCGAGAGAAGTGGGAGGAATGTGATCGTAAACAGTTTAAGAATGATGCCCCTTAGCGAATTGACTCCGCCGAGTCGGAGACGTCGGGCGGTATTCTATAACGAACGTATAAAATCTTTATGTATCCCGCTGGAAGTTATGTACCTCGGGTTCCGATACTTTGCTGAGTATAAGTCTCGCATCGAGAGGGTGACGCCACTGATAAGGCATCTTGAGTAGGGGGTACTTTTTAACGGAGAACGCTAACTAGATCCCGGGTGGACGCCGCGCCGATCTTGCCATTATAAGGTCATAAACTATTTGCCTGACCAGAACTCCCACAACTGGTGATGAGTTGTCCCGCAGTAGATTTTGCAAGGTCAAGCTCTGATTTTTAAATATCAGTCTTCTTACCGGCTTTTAACTTTAAACCTTCTTTTTGCTCGGCGTACTCAAGGGCGGCCGTCTTATTCACCCACGTCCAGTAGTAGGCGTACTTCTCGGGCTCGGGCTCATCCTCTCGCAGCTTGTGAAGCCTCCTCAGCGCTGCGGCCTGCCCCTTTATGAGCGGCCCGACCGTCTCATACTCTTTAGGATTCTGCTTGTTGAACCTGATAATTTTGGCAAGCGCGGTCTTGGGATCATGCTCCGGCATTCTTCAGGGCCCCGGGCAAAATTTTTATCACTAAATTTAGCGTCTATGATACATTTCGCTGCGCATAGGGACAAAGGGGCCACACACACCCGGCGTGCCGTAAGGAGGTCTCATTGTGAAACGCAGACGCCTGTCGGTTGGCTTACTCGTACTCCTCTCCGCCTCCATCTACTTGGCGACGCCGCCGACTACGGCGCTGCTCGACTGCGGGAGGGAGCGCGGGCCGGTGAAGAACGTCTACGACCCGGATAACCCGTCATTGTTCAGGGGCGGGCGGTTGAAGATACGCAGGTCGAGTATTCAGGAGTTGATTGACTTCCCGTATCCTTTCCCGAACCCGGCGGGCATCCCCCACAAGTATTACACGGTTCGGGTCCCGCCTTACGAGACTACGGGGTACGTGCTGACGGCCACCTTGACCGAGTACACGCTCGAAAAGGACGAGGACTACCACCTCGTGCTTCAGGACGAGAGTGGCAACACCATGATCGCGGAGATTCCGAACCCCCGCTGTGTGGCGCGGGCGCCTCAAGAGGTCCGCAGGCTGGTAAAGATTGCCCGCGATAATTTCGACAGGCAGTTCAGCGCGAGCGACGGGTTGCAACCGGTGCGGGGGAAGTTTAAGACCGCCAACGTGCGGGTTCGCATCGCCGGCATCGGCATGTTCGACAAGCACCACGGCGGCGGCGAGAGCGGCGAGCAGGAGGGCGCGGCCCCCAACGGCATAGAGTTGCATCCCGTCGTAGGGCTTGAATTCCCGAGGAGGTGAGGAAGCTGTCTTTCGCAAAATGGCCTCAAAACCAAATGTCCTGCGGGAAACTTGGGCGCGGCGATTTATAGAGTCGTTCTTACTAACACCGTTGACATAACCACCAGCCGGTAATATCTTATCGGCGTTTTCATACGAGCCGGTTCGCAGAAGCTGTCTCCTTATATCTTCGGCGAACACATTAAAACTCTGCTTACGGTCGACTGATCTCAGCCGGCATTCAGTAGCCCTCAGTTTAACGGCACAATTTGTCACGCGGCTTTCGTCTATGGCTCTTTTGGGGGCGTGGTGAAACATTGCTGCCGCTTTCGTCATTGGTAAGTAGATGGCAATCGGCCTGTCGTGCCCGAGACCACAAACACCCAAGCTTCCGACTGAGGTAGTATGCGTAACAAAGTCTCCATCTTCTTGACGCGGCTCACCATAATGCTTGTGGGCTTTAGCTGCGTAGTGGCCGCGGGCGGCCCGGCAGCGGTGAAAGCCTCCAAAGTCACAGTCGTGCGGGCGGCAGCCGGGCAGCCCTCCGCTCAAGGAGCGTCCGATTGCGTCCGCTACAGGCGGAAAAAAGTCCGCGGCAAGTGGAGGAGAATCTGCGTCGAAAGGGCGAAGAACACGACGCCTCCCGCAGGGGATAACACGGGTGCCCCGGCCGAGACGAACGCCGCCGACGGCGTCCCCGCGGCGGCCCCGCATCCTCCTAACTGGCCGAACCTCGACGTGCTGACCAATTTTCCCGACCCCGGAAAAACCTGCACGCTGGCCGGGAGCGCGAACCCTGCCACGAACCCCGAGAAGGCTTGCTCCAACTCGCTTAAAAACCGCTACGTCCTCCCGACCGGCGGCTTCACCCCGACCCTCCTCTCCGACATGATGAAGGTGGCGCTCGGAGACGGCGGGAGCGCACCGGCCTGCGACTCGCAGAACAACCGCCGCGCGGTCAGCGTCGTCGGCTACGTCAGGGACGTGAAGGTGGGCGGGTGCGCCTTCGGCGAGTCCTGTAACTGCAACTCTCAGCACGACGGCCAGTGCGATGCGCACATCGAGTTGGTGCTAGACCCTAATGACCACGATCCGAAGGGGCGCGGGATGGTCGTCGTCGAGGTGACTGAGAGGTCGAGGAGGCTCGCCTCGATGGGCCTCTTGCAGTCCAACATCGGCAACGACTGGAGTACCCCTACCCTGAAGGGCCGACTGAAGGGGCGGTGGGTGCGGTTCTCTGGGTGGCTCTACTACGACCCCGACCACCATCTGGAGTCGTGGCAGGTAGACCCGCAAGATAACAGGTCGAGCAGCCCCGGCCCTCACGGCCAGCCGAAGCACGACAACTGGCGCTCGACCTGCTGGGAGGTACATCCGGTGATGGCGATTGAGGCGAACGTGCAGAGTCCGTCCGACGCTATTCACTAGAAACCACCGCAATACGGTTTGTGCTTAGACATGGGTCTCCGCCCATGAGAACGACGACTTTTTGCCGGAGCATCGGCTTGATGGGCTTAAAGGTTGAGCGAGCCAGCAATGAGCTTGCCTCTTCCAGTACGCCAAGGAGCATAAGGAGCATTTCGATGCGATCACCAAAGATTCCATTTAGGCTTCCTAGTAGAAGCCTCTTGGGCATTTTGATGCCGATAGCAGTAGCCCTTATCTCCCTTTCCGCGAGACCTGCAAACGCGGCCGCGGCTGACGCCACACCGACGCCATCTCCGCCACCCGCCACCCCGTCGCTCGCCGAGGTGCGGGTTACTGACGCTTATAGACTCGGCCGATTTAAAGAACAAGACCCCTTAAAGCGTAACACCGCGGGCATCGGAGACATCATCGTCGTCAAAGTCAAAAATTTAAAAAATCTAGTGAATACGGCGAAGTGTTTGAGTGAAGATGATAAACAGGTACCTAATTGCCGGGAGCAGAATATCGCGCTCTTTTTAGACGGCAGAGAGATCAAAGGCATCGTCCCCGAGTCCGGGGCGCCGCTGCCTGAAGACGAGACGTTGCAATTTCATCTTCAACGCAGCGCCGATTCGGACGAGGCGTGGGCCGACTTACTCGGCGCGCCGCCGTTCGGCGGCGACAAATTCACCCATAGGCCGACCGAAGTAAGCGTCGGCTTTGCGGGCTCCTACGCTTTACCCTCCGACGTTAAAGAAGACAAGTTTAAGCTGGTTCGCATCAGGGGGACGCGCTTGGTAATTTGCACGATACTTCTGATCATAGTCTTTATCTTGCTGTTGGCACTCGCGTTGTTCAGCGAAATGCTTCGTGACGTCGGGCCTGCGCCTGCGAAAGATGCAAGCAAGAAATGGTGGCGACAGCCGCATAAACCATATAGCCTCGCGCGCTTTCAGATGGCAGTATGGTTCTTCCTCGTCGTCGCCTCGTTATTGTTCATCTGGCAGATCACGGGCGCTTACGACATCATTACCGCGACCGCCCTCGCGCTGGTTGGTATTGGAGCCGGGACGGCCCTCGGTGCCGCCGCTGTAGACGCCGGGAAAAATCAGGCAAATAGCAGCCAGCTCGATGCACTGAAGGCGGAGGAGGCCACCCTTACATCTGAGATAGCCGCTTTAGATTCTCAGATAAATGCGCCCGCGCCGCCCCCCAACCTCAACGATCTACAGCAGACGAAGACTGCCAAGGTGACGAGGCTCAACCTGATTCAAACTCAGATCACAGACTTGTCTACGGCGGTGGCGGCTAAGACGTCAACAAACTTTCTGAATGACATCCTGACCGACGGGGATAACGGAATTAGCTTCCATCGATTTCAGATGTTCGTCTGGACGCTGGTGCTCGGAGTCATCTTCGTTTACGGGGTGTGGTACAGGCTCGCCATGCCGGAGTTCAGCGCCACCCTACTGGCGCTGTTGGGGATCAGCTCGGGGACTTATCTGGGGTTTAAGATTCCCGAGAAGCAGAGTTAACGTATCTATTCTTAACGGGGCTCTCGTCAATGCCAGCACACTTTAAGAAGAAATCCGCCGCGGTAATCCTGCCGCCCGCCGTCGAGAAGAAGGCGGGCGAGATCGCCGACGCCTTCTTCGCGCAGACGAAGAAGGACATCGTCATCACCGACGGGCTGAGGACGGCAGCCGATCAGGCCGAGCGCGTGCTGGTCAAGATTCAGTTGCACGACCTAAGCATCTTCCTCAACCAGAAGGCGGCGCAGGAGATCAAGCAGGCCCACGACATCGCGGTGGCGGCGGGGAAGTCCAAAACCGAGGTATTGGCGGCGATGACGGCAGTCATAGAAGACCAGATCAAAAGGAAAATCTTCATCTCGAAGCACCTGACCGGGCGCGCCTTCGACGTGCGTAGCAAGGACATGACGGCCAAACAGCAGACGGTATTCAAGCAGGTGGTACAGCACGTCGGTGGCGTCTCCATGGTTCTGGAGGGCAAGCCGCCGCACTTCCATATTCAACTTGCATGAGACGCGTGCGGCTAAGCGTATTGCGGCGTAGGATGAGCCGCGCTAATGGAGAAGGACGATGTCGTTAACACTCACGCCGAAGCTCAAGAAAGAGTACGAAAACCTGTTCGCCACCTGCGTGATTAACCCGTCGAAGCAGTCTGCGGTTGACACGATCCGGAACAAGATTATCGCCAACCGTAATCGCTACGAGGAGGTGTCGGGCTTAACCGGAGTGCCGTGGTATGTCATCGCGGTGATCCACAGCTTGGAAGGTTCGCTTAATTTCAAGACCCACCTGCACAACGGCGACCCGCTGACTGCCAAGACGGTTCACGTCCCGAAAGGGCGACCGCCGGGGACGCCGCCTTTCCGGTGGGAGGACAGCGCCGTTGACGCGCTGAAGTTCGACAACATGACGGGCGTGAGTAAGTGGACGCTGGCGGTCATCCTCTTCAAGCTGGAAGGCTTCAACGGCTTCGGCTACCGCACTAGACACCCCGAGGTCCTGACGCCATACCTGTGGAGTTTCTCCAATCACTACACGAAGGGGAAGTTTACTTCGGACGGGAAATTCGACCCCAACGCCGTCTCGAAGCAGTGCGGGGCGGCTGTAATCTTACAATCTCTGAGTGCCGAAAAGATCATAGACATCCCTCTGAATTAGGGAAGCACCGGCAGTAGGGGGCAGACTTCCCCCGGCAGGAGGGCTCGATGCGTTTCAGGTCTTTAGACGAGCTTGTGCGGGGCAGGCAGAAACGACGGCTTCTCGGAGCGTTGGGACTCTGGAATACATGATGCCGGGGTCATCACAGTAACCCTCATGCCCGACTCGATAACGCCAGTCGCTCAAATTATTTCCGAACCCTGATTCTTCGTAGGGGGCGAACATGATTCTGCTGATTTTTATCGTGAGCCTTGCCCTGACGTCGTTCTGCTTGCGAAGAAAGCGCCTTTGGAAGGCAAACAATGACAAGTCCGCGTGGTACTTTTTCTATGACAGGTGCGTAGAGTTTTTCGTCCCGCTCACCGGCGTGACCTTTTTCTATAGCGTCCTCTGGTTGCTCGTCGACGGGACTACAAGCAGGACAACACTCGGCTGGCTGGAAACTCTTGAAGGCGTCTTGGCGTCCGTCGAATCATTCGTCAAACATTTCAAATTCACACCTCTGACTTCGGCGCTTATCATTCTAGGTATTATAATCCTCGACCTTCTCCTATCGCTCGTCAGTAAGTCGGGCAGAGCCATCGCATTTTATAAGGGCTATAACAAATGGGTTAAAAGGGTGTACACGGTCGCCGTTTTGCTCTGCTCGTTTACATTTTTCGGGAATCAGCTAGGCGAAGAAAGGGCGCATCTCAGGCTCCGCACCGACGAAATTAAACAGGATTATGCCAAAGTGAGAGGGGAAGCGGAAAACGCTTTATACGTTTCCGTCCAGCAGAAACTCTACGACAAAGTACGTTCGAGCCTGCCGCCCGAAGTTAGAGACTATCCGGATAACATCAATACGGAGTTAGCGACCCTCCGAAGCACTTACCAAGAATCCAACAGCTATGGAATCAGGCTTCCGGACACCGAAGGAATCATTCGCCGTCACGAGGGACGTGCCAAGCAGGCCCCTGACTTTAGCGATAAGCCTATCGGTTACGAGGAACCTAATATAGGCGGCGGACCCGAGCAGAAACTAGGCACGTCACCGGACGAAGTAGAACCCCGCCCGCCCTCAAACCTGACGGTAGAATCGGTCGAAAAGTCACTCTCGGAAATATCGACCGAACCGTCTTTGCGCACTCGCGCCGTCTCACTGATTAAATCAGAAGGCGGGAAACAACTTCTGTGTCAATTCCCCAAATCGCTCACCGGCGCGGTTAAAAGCCAAGTCTTCAAAGAGGCGATGAAGAATTACCCGCTCCTTGAGCCCGTCGTTGACATATTCGTCGGGACTTACGACAAGTACGTCGAGGAGAAGGTGAAAAAGGCCGCCGATAAGCTCGCCGACAAGTTGCTCGAACACCCGGAAGCGGCGGAACAGTTGGAGTACGAAGAGGCTCAGAGAATAGTCGATTCGGCGGAGATAAAAGCTCCCGATTCGGCCTTGGAAAAGATAAAGAAATTCGTCGGCAGAATAAAAGCCGAGCTTAAAGAAATTAGCGACGCGAGACAGAACGTAAATTCGCTCACGGCCGAGGCGCGAGATTTGGAGAGCGCCAAAAGAGAAGGGGAAACCGCGTCATCAACAAAACGCGATCAGGAGAACGGCTTGGTACACTGCGTGTGCGTATGTTCCAGAGACAACATACCGATTGACCACGGCATGATGACGGACGCACAGTGCAACGAAACCTGTAGCGGGCCGTGTTAAGGAATGTATTTAATGCGCAAAAGGGTCTCTAATCCATAACAAGAGAGAACGGATAGCCGCGGGTGACGAGGCACTCTTTGAGTAAAGGTTTCTACAGTTGAAACGCCGAGCGGCTTGCCGACGGTATGCCAGCTTATTTGACAGCCGCCTCGCGGCTGAGCAAATTTAGATCATCCTTTTACATTAAGGTAAGCCGGAGCGGGGCACTACGCTCTCCGTAGGACTAAAAAAATGAATGTACTCAGTATCATACTTACATTTGTTAGCCTCCTTTATCCCGCTCAGACGGCAAACGAGAAACTGGTCATTGAAATCCTCAACCGGGATCTGCTGGCGAAGGAGCGGGCCGCGGACTACGAGCGGACGCTGCTGCTCGTCACCAAAGGCACCAGATTCGAAAATCACTGGCAGGTCAACCAGCCGGTGAAAGACGATTACCTGAATCTGTTCGTGCTGAAGGCCGGCATTCGAAATCGGACCGACCTCCCGGCAGGTCTGAAGGACTATTTCGGCAGTTGCACGTATGTCGGCGAGAAAAACATCGTCATCTGCGACGACGCGTTCATAACCACCTTCTTGGAAATACATAACGTGCCGGAGATGATTAAGGCCAGCCCCGACAGGGAGAACGAGTGGAGGCGGCACAACGAGTCTTTCCTGCTGTGGGTGCTCGGCCACGAGATCGGGCACGTCGTTAAAGGGCACGGCGCAGCGCATTTCGGCTCCGACACCTTAGAGGCGAACGTTGCATCCGCTTCAATCGGCTACCAACGGGAGCTTGATGCCGACGCCTTCCTCGTCGATCAAATAAGCAAGGATAAGGAGGCGTCCCTGTCCTTGATCCGTATGTGCTTGGACCTTCTCAACGCCGAGATAAAAAAACAGGTGGGGGATAAGATACCTGCCGGCGTCGGTATACTTTTTGACTACAACAACGAGAAAGTCGTCAGGTACATGCGGCTGCGCACGCACCCCGAGTACGTGATCCGGCTCACCCGCGTGCTACAGAAGTTGAGCCAACTGGAGGGATACGACGGCCTGAAGAATTTGACGGACACCTTTTCTCGTAATCTGAGGGAGGGGTAGTGACGGTCAAACTTAGGCGCGAACTTAACCTGATGTGATCAAGATTAGTGCCTGTCCGGTTCGTATTATCGCTTCCCTTCATGCAATCTTGACAAGTGGCATCCTCCGGAATAATTTGCCTCTGTCCGCAGCACGGCTCGCCGAAGCGACTGATCTGTACCGGTCGTTTCTCACCATCCGTTGAAAATAGAATTCGACCGAGTCGGTCGTCGGCGTGGCTTAATTCAACGGCTCGTCTAGCGGGTCATCTACTTTCTCAGGGGTGGTAAGGATGGAAATCTACAGGTCACTCTTTTACGAACGCTTGTCGATATTAAGAATATTATCCGTGCTCCTCGTAGTCTTATCGTCCGTGCGTGGCGCCGGAGCCACCGATGCCGGTGAGAATCCGCAAAAGGTGGATGAGGCCGTTCGCCTGATCAAAACGGTGTCCCAAGAGGAGGTGGCGGACGCCGATTCCCCGATAATAATCAGGCCGTTCTTCATCTCGGGTAAGAAGAATAACATTGCTTGGATAGATTACGACCTCGGAGAGGTTGTTGTTGACAACATGGGCTTGCAGCCGGGAGACCCTTACAGACTGCCTTACGTGATGCAGATACAAGTTGAGGCTCTGAGGAAGGTGTTCGAGGAGAACGCCGGTAGAAAGGACTTCTGGCGCGCGCCTTTGGAAGGCGCCGAGCGTCTGGTACGCCTCACGGTCGAGGACATCGAATCGACCCCGGACAGGAAGAAGTTGGACGCCAAGCTGTCCGAGAGGAGCAGGGAATTCCAAGCCGCCCTCGGGGCTCTCGAAGAATCCATCAAGGGATACGCTAAGAGCGAGAAGCTACAAATCGGCGAGCCCGGCGTCGGCCACCGGTCACGGTTCGGGGAGCCGGAGGCGTACTCCGTGCGGATACTCACCGACCCGGGCGGGGGAAAAGTCCGTGTCGTCACCGCCTTCGTATGGCGTGCGTGCGTTAAAAAGGGCTGCAACAAGGATCAGTTAGTCTGGCGCAGCCTGAACGTGGGCGGGACGGAGGGCCTGATCGGCGGCTACCACTACATAGCGGAATGGGGGGACGGCGGCAGGGACGAAGACGACATCAAGATAGACCGGGATCAGGACAGGACATTTAGGCCCTTCAGAAAGCAGTAGATGGCATGGCTAAAAACGGGATCGAAGAGTTCAAGGAGGTGATGGCCGACTTCCGGGGCGTAACCTCGCTGGTGGCGAAGGGGGCCGTGGCCGCCCCCTTCGCCGACATCATCCTCCGGCAGTTCGACACGGGCGTCGGCCCGCCTTGGCCGCCGGGCGTCCTGATCATCACATCGGTCGCCGAACTGCTGATCCTCATTGTCGTCTTCAACTTCTTTTTCAAAGCTAAGGCCAAGACGCTGGACAGGCTCATGATCACGGCGCTCGCCGCCCTGTGCGTCACTTTCGTCGGTTACCTGCTACTGTTCAGCCATTTCACAGAACCGCACCCAAAGACTCATAAGCTGCTGGTGTTGGGGTACGAACCGGTCAGTGAAGACATGAGACAGGCGTTCGCGGAAGGCTACACCGACGCCCAAGCGTTGGAAGAGAACGAATACACGCCGGCAAAGATATGGACGGAAAGGTCCATCACCATAGTCAGAGTCACAATACTGCTGGCGTGGCTGGTGGCGTTCCTCAGCCTTTCTGCTTTCATAGGGTTGTTCGTGATGGCACAGCGGCGGAAGGCGGTCAGAGGTGTCGCCGGCGGGTAGAGCAAGAGTGGTCAGATGCACGAAATAGGTTTCAGTCAGCGGCAATGTCGGGAGAACCAAATGAATAAAAGAGGAGAATGGATTGCCTCACTCTGGCTAACGGTCGCTCTGTTCGGTACTTGCGCCTCGCCAGCGCAGGATCGAAAGGCGGATAAGGGGCAGGGACAAGCTCAGCCCGCACCGGCCTCGACGAGCGGCTTCTTAGGAGACGATTTTGAAAATTATTTGGTCTGGAAAGAGGGAAGTAGTTACGGTAACTGGTTCGTTAATTTTAACGGCGGGGGCAGCGTCGGGGTCGAACCGGATGACACCCTGCCGGAGGGCTCTAAGACGGTTCATTTTCAGAAGCCCAAGACGTCCACGGCCGCTAATGAAACGCACTCCTGCTTGGTGACGTCTATCGCAGCGATGGGCGACTTCAATTTGTTCATTAAGATCAAAACTCTCCGCCAGCTTAGAGCCGGCCCGCCTAATCCTTGGGAGACTGCTTGGGTGGTGTGGCACTTCACCGATAACGATCACTTTTATTACTTCACCCTCAAGACCAACGGGTGGGAACTCGGCAAACGTGACCCCGCGTTCGAAGGCGGGCAGAAATTCCTAAAGACGGGACCTGCCCCGAAAGTAAGTCTCAACTCATTCGACGGAATCAACGTCCGCCAGACGGGGACGACAATAACCGTCGGGGTCAACGGGGCGAATGTTGTGACTTTCACCGATACGGAGCGCCCCTACCTGACCGGCAAGGTCGGGCTCTATAACGAAGACGCCTACGTTCATTTTGACGACGTGAGTGTCATCTATTAGAGGCAATGAGTGCCTCAAGCGGAGTCTAAACGATGCAGGCAGATCAGCCATCTCCTACGCCCACCGCATACACGGCGCAACCCACTCCGACGCCGACAATAACGCAAGCGGTGGTCACGAACTTCAACGCCCTCTTAATATTGATTGTATTCGTGATCGTAGTTACAACGCAGAATTATCAGGGGGCGGCTTGCCAGAACTTCAACTCATAATATATGTCAACCAAACTTGCCGCACCTCCGCTGTCAGCGCCCGCGATTTTGAACAGCGGTTCTTCACAATTTGTGCCTTGCATGTAACCGAATGTGCCGGCCTTCGTCTCGAAGATGACGCCTGAATAGTGGTAGCCGACAGCCGCCGCGACTACGACATCCGGATGAGCCGCACGCCAGCGAATCATAAACACCCCATCGCTACAGTGGTTCATCGTCATAGGAAATTCATATATCGGCTCCCAATCGTTCCCTTCGAAGACGCGGAGTGACCCCTTGGTTTTGAACGGCCTATCCCAATAATCCTTATCGTCGGTGGCTCGATACCCGACCAGCGCACTAGGAAAGGTTGGGATGGTCTCGCTCGAAGAAGCTATGTATACGCCATGCTGCTCAGGCCACGGCAAGCTGTCCTGCCCCGGCGGTAAATCGAGGAACCACCGCGCCACGGACGCTTTAACATCAGCGTCAGGGAGTTCCTCGCCGGCGGTAATTACTTTCAGGTTATTGCCGTAAACGTCCACGAACTTAAAACTACAGAAGGCGTAGCCCGTGCCGGATGACGATTCGATTTCGTGATAGCCTTTTTTCCAAAACACGGGGCCGTTTCCGTGACGGATGTCTGTGTTGTCGGCGTAGCTCCAGTGGTTCATGACCGGTTGCCACCCCGCCTCGATCAACCGTGCTCTCGCGTCGTCGTAATCAAGCCCGAATAGATTAGGGATCGGGACGTGAGACGAGGAAGTGCCGACAGGATTCGGCTCGTCGGTAAAATTCCCCTCAAGCTCCAGCGTCGTCGTCGCTTCGGCAACCTGCTTCCATCCTCGTAACACCTTTAAGGTGTACCTTGCCGCGTCTGTGTCAACAAGCTTGGCGCATTTCTGACAAAGCCAGATGCCATTCTCGGCGGATTTTCTCTGTTCGGCAGAGAGTGAGGCGTCAAATCGCGGCCCGCCCGGTGAGGCCGCCGTCAGGTGTGCGGCGACGCCGATATTGACCGTTTTCGCCGGATGGATGTGAGGGCCGCTTGTCGGGCGTCGGCACTTAGGATTTGAGCAGCGATAATTTACCCGCTTCGCCAGCACTTCTTTGATCGCTGCTGGAAATTCATCTCTCATAAAATATCATGATTTTAATCGATGTTATCTAAAGTCGGCATCGCACCAGTGTCGCTAAGGTGGGTTATATGTGCCGTCCGCTTCGGTCTGTCAGTCTCAACAGTGGGATCCCTTTGCCCAACTTCTTCTGCTGCACATTTGCTAACAGCCACTTCTTTATACTTCAGCAGGTCTGCTGTAACATTGGTTATCCTCAATGCTAACGCGACGCAGAGGATTCACTGCCAGAATAGCCTTATTCTTTTCTCAGTCCCGGTAGCCTTGAATGCGGTCTCAAGCTTATAAATCTGGTACTTTTCATCTGTGATGTTCGCATGAGAAAGTACCTGAAGATTCGTGAATATATAGGCAGGCTCACATACTTTGGTTCAGGGAAGCACGAATCCATGTTAATTAGAGGCCAACCATTTTTGCTAATATATTTGTTCTATGAAATATACTAGAGCGCAACGACCAATATCGGCGGCTAGCGCCCACGCAACGTGTATGAGAAAGGCAGTGTGGCGCGAGTCCGCTGCATGCCAGTTAGGTGGCGCTCATCCCTTTTCCACTAAGTTCCATACCCAAATAATCAGCCAAGCAAGGATGAAGATGCTGTAGTAGATTGGGAATACTTTGGAATTAGAGACCAGAAATCTTCTACCCTGTATTTCGTTCCAGCCCTCGGACAACATTGACATTCCATACTCGGATTCTATCTGCTTGGCCCGACGTAGATAACCTGCCATGTATGCAGCAAGTCGGCGCTCGCTATTAAGACCGAGAAGAAGAACAAAGAATGCGATAACTGAAAGTAGGAAACTAGGGAAATCGAGACTCAGCAATTTCGATCCAGCAATTGTTAATACCGCCGCCTGAACAGTGGTAACAAATGCCATATCTTGACGGCGCAGGCTTGAATTAAGCTGAAACTGCCGCAAGCCAGTGTCATACTCGGCCTTCGCTTGCTCCCAAGACTTCAAGGTATCTGTCATCATCACTTCCCCTGCTATTCGATTGTTACCGGCTTTGAAAAGCGGAGCACCTAACGTCGGGCATCAGTAGCGCACACAGACCCTTGATGATGGAAGGGACGCTATCTGCGCGCCTGCTGTATGCCGTTAGGCATCGTCAACGGTCGGTCGGCTTGTTGATTGGCTCATCTGAAAGTTCATCCGCTTTTAATCTATTTTGCCCTTCAACTTTTCTGTCATTATCAAAACTTGCTGCTACAGAACTTGCACCTGTTCTAGGATCAAAATCGATGGAAAGCCTTCCTGAGTCAGAAACAATTATTGGGCCAAGAACCGATGATGTAACATGGGATTGCCGAACCCGCCAACGTGAGATTGTGCGTACCCAAAAAGGAACCGAAATAAAGATGAGTATTCCCTGAATCATTGAAGAAAAGAATGGAACTGCACCGGCAAACACATACGTAGCTATCCATAATATCGCGTCTCTTAGATCCCGCTCAGTTGAAATCGTGCTAGGCAAATCCTCTGACTCAATTTCGACATCATCATTTCCCCTAAAATGCCATTCAACCGGGGTGATGCCTGAGAGCAATAGGCCGACCTTGCCAGTATCAGCAAAATGCATTTCACCAAAAGTACATTGAATCATGTTTGAGCCTAATGTTTTCTCATCCAAATCTATGCTGATTGGGACCGGCGTTGATTCCGTAGTCTTATCAATGATGCTGCACTCCTTCGGCAGGGAAAGAATGAAGGGCGCAGAAGCGACTACCTTCTGGGAGATGTTTTTTACAGAAAACTCGAAGTAAACAAGCTCATCATAATTGGTTCCGGCGTACCAAACTTTAAGGCTCTTGAAAGCCTCGTTATGAGAAGGCAACGAATAATTTATAAGAGTGGTCTTTACAAGTAGCCGCTTCTGAGATTTCTTCGCCAAGCGGCGGTTAAGTAGATAAGTTAAAATTGCACCAGCCAACCCACCAGTAACCCAAGGCATGATCATCTTGAGAATTTCGAGGTATTGATTTATGTTCCCGTTCACTGTTAGCTACCTCGTTAATAAAGATGCCTAACGCTGGAATTGAGCGCCGCCCGCGACACACGATTCTCGACGCGCCACACAAGGTTGATGAGAGCGACGCCTATTCGCGAGTCCGCTGCCTGCCATTGTTGAGCAGCGTCGAAGTCAAAAATGCGGGTCTTCCCATCCAGCTACAGCGTAACCAGCATAACCAGCATAGGGAGCAACTGCGCCGTAAATCGGGTACGAGACATTGGTACGGTAGCCAATAATTTGGTCATCGTACATTTCGCCGACAACATGCCCATCGCAGCCAACCGCGATTTCGCCCTCAAAATAGCCGACGTTGTTTCCTTTGGCATCATAAAGCTGCCCGTTGTAATTCCAACCTGCAAACTTTCCAGAACGTAGCTTCCAAAGAGGCTCCATAATGAACTCCCAAGAAAAGATGTGAGCTTACCAAAGAGCGAGCCGCCCAACGTTATGCAAGCGTCCTATTCGCCGCCAGTGAAGGCGCCTATTCAGCCGCATAATCGGAACTGGCGTGCAGATCCATCAGTAGAATTGAATGAGAACTAGCAAAATGCGGCTGACATGAGATCAGGTTAGGTACTGAAAGTGACCGCGCGAGCAAAAGCAAGCGGGGGCACGATATGCCTGCCAGTGGCGGCTGTCAACAATAAAAATCTTAGAGTGTTCACTGTCATCGAACAGAGCAAAGTGAGAGGGATTTAGCGTCAGGTGAAGACGAGTGTGCGGAGAGGACCTTTAACGCAAGATTCTAAGCCTCTCGTCACACACAGCTATCTGATACAATGTGTCACGCGTGAGATGTTGCGTCCTTACGTTTCTTTAAGACCAACGAGAAATAGCGAACTAACTTGATCAGGCTGTGCGAATCAGGGAAATCAGGAATGCTCAATACTTCCCTGAAGGAGGCCGTGCCGGGAGGCCGCCTGTACGAGATGGGCACCGTCGGCGGCCTCGTCGTTTATTCAATTACCGGTACGACGGACGGATACGGTAGGATCATAAAACGGCACGATTCAGATGAGAATAGTTTAAGATTAGACCTATTGCGAAAGTCGTAGTCGTCGAAAATATCGACCGCTAAATTTGCGGCTCTCGCATCCGGTCAAAGTGACTTTAGCAAGAGGTCTATTTGTTAAAGCTCGGAGGGGTGTCAGATGTCGGAAATAAAGTTGTATCTGAGAAATAAGACGAAGGCGGAGTTGGCGTTTTCTATTGGCGAAGATATGTCCGTTATAATTCCTGCCCACAGTTCAAAAACAGTCTCCGCTAAAAGCGGCGTCAGGTTATATGTTTCATCGAAAGGATTGGTTGGTGATATGTGGATATATGACATCAATGAGGACATCTCGCTGGATTGTTCGTTAGTGGGGGATGAATTACAACTGCGAGCAGGAAGTCCAGTTGGCGGTCATACATTACGGCTTCACTGCTACCAAACGTGTAGCCCAGCCTAAAGCAGCGCGGCATACTCCGGATTTTAATTACAAAGATACGGGGGGCAGTATGGCGACGGTTACGGTGTGTAAAGCGTGTGGAACTTTCATCGGGCAGATGGTAGACGGCGACGGAGTCCCCACCTGCGGGGACGTGTTCTGCGTGGGTTCACACGACCATAATGTTCCGGTCGAGGTCGAAGTCCCGGACTTGGCTCACTGCTCGGATTGTGGGCAGGCGGCCACTTACGAAGGCGGTAGCTGGTTGATAGGATATGACAAGCCGGCGGGGCGCGGCGGGTTCAGAAACGCACGGCTGAAAGAGCTTCCATTCTATGACCCAAAAACAAGAACTTTTTATTGCGGTTGCCGGGGTTGGGAGTAACCCGGATAGCTGAATACGACCTCCTGTGGGGCGCCGGGTGCGTGCAGGCGTTAGGCTTCGGTTGACATTATTTCGCATCTTCGCTCTTTTGCTTCTTTATCATGCCTGCATGCGAAGTAATACGTTCCGAACCCCGCGCAAGCTATAACAGCCGACCCTGCTACGGCAAAGACGATTAAATACGTCGGGGGCCATTCCCACATCGGGAAGGGCGCAGCTTTCAGAAATGGAGTTACAACCAGAGCCACTCCGTTGGTGATGAACACCCATCCGAAAATCCGGAGCAATATATACAGAAGTTCGAGGTCAGGAATCTCCTTTATCGCCACCCTCTTATCGTCAGACTTTTCACTTCTCAATTCACGCCTAATATCTTCAATAGTGTCTGCGGCCTTCTTTTGTAAACCTGCCGCGTAAATAAAAACCCCCCCTAAGATGCTGGCTATGAGAATCGGCAACAACAAGGCATATACCAGATACTCGCTGGTGGTTTTATTCAGATAGAAGCCTAAGATGACGCCTGTGATGGCGTAGAAAAATACATTCGTCTGCAAGGCTATGTTGAGATAGTATCTATAAGCCTCAATTCGCATCTCGAATTCTTTCCACCTAAAATCTGTCATATAAAAACCTCAATACAGTTAACAGATCACTGTCAATGGTGGCTACGGTAAGAAGCCTAACGCCGCCAATCACCCGCCGCCCGGCCGGATTATCGTAGATTAAATCCCTCGTGTCGGCGGTCGGGTGCATTGGCTTGTTGGGCGACACGCCTACGCAAGGAGGCGGAGCGCGCAACCGCCTCGCATGGCAGTTCGTGTGAATTCTCCCGGCTCTCGCTGTAGCTCCGGAGAATAGGTGATTGATTTCGCGGCATCGCGTACTCATAGCCACTCCGCCACCCCGCCGTGGTGAGAACACGTCCCGCTCCTGTGCCTGCTGAAGCTGTAGGAGCCGTCCCGGCACTTCGCGCTGGCCCCTTCGGGCGCCGTCTTGCTGAAGACCGGGGAAGGGACGAACTCACCGTCAACGTTCCAGTAGCCGCGCCCGGAAGACGTCCCGCCCTCGCCGGCGCTCGCCGCGGTATTCGACGCGCCGCCGTTCGCCTTCGCGGGCTGTTGCGGCGTGGGCTGCGCAGCGGCGGGGGCGTTCGTGATGACGATGTTATTACCGTGTATCCACCCCTCGGCACCCGTCTCCTTGTGCCGCACGTTGTACCACGGGCCGACGGGGCTGCTGCTCACCAGCGTCAGGACGTCACCCTGCCGAATCTCCCTGACGACGGAGGCCGACATGTTGGGGTGGTCGCGGAGGTTAGCCCGCACCGCTTTCACTACCGCAGTCTCGTTCGAGTCGGCAGCGGTGGCGGCCGCCGTGGGGGCAGTCGCGGCAGGTGTTGGCTGCTGGTGTAATTGAGCTTTGGACGCAGGCTGCTGCTCCGATAGCACGCATCCGGACAGGGATGAGAGAATTATTCCTAAAACGGGGGCGAGGGCGAAACGGCGTACGCGCGGGATGTTTGTCATTGATCTTTCCCTTCGGTAGGTATGAGGTTAAAGCCGTCGGCCACCCAAAGGTCAGGGAGGCCACAGAAGCCGAAGACGTGCGACGGACAGGTTTTACTCTGATTCCGAAGGACAGTCAACAGAGAGAGAAATGGTCGGGGTTATGTTCCGGGACCCGTGCCTGCCGCGCATATTCCCGCGAGACGTTATTTTACGAGAGATGAGTGTCGCGGTAATCAAGACTGATCACGAATCCGCCGTCGGGCTGTGGGATTCCGCGAAGAAACTGATCTTCTTCTGCGGCTCGGGCGTTTCGCTGTTCTCGCCGTCGGGCTTCCCGACCGGGTGGAAGTTAGTCCAGACGTGCTACCAATCGTTAGAAAGGCAACTTCGCAGCGCCGGGTATCCGGACGCCAGTCTGGAGGATCTGACGCGGCTACCGTTCGAGACAATACTCGGCTTCATCGTGGATGACATAGCCGATCCCGCGTATGCAGGCGTGCTTTCAGACATAGCGGACTACTTCCGGGCTACGACTCCTAATCGGCTTCACTTTCTGGTCTCATCCTTCCTCCTGCGGCGTACAGACTGCCACGTCATCACGACCAACTACGACACGGGGTTTGAAAGGGCGCTTGACCAGCTTCTATCTTTGAAAATCCCTGCCACACCTGTCACCGCCGTAAAGGCGTTCGGGGTAGAGTCGCTCGGAGAAGCGCGGGCGGACGGCAGTAACCTCATTCTTAAAATACACGGCTGCGCATCTCTGGACCGACCCGAGGCTCTCGTCCTGACGACCGAGCAGGAGTCATCGGGGCTGCCGCGGCCTTTCCTATCGACCCTTCAGGAACTGTTCGACGGCAGCCTCGTCGTCTTCCTCGGCTACAGCCTTTCCGAGCCGGACTGCTTGGACGCCCTGCTGAGCGTCTCGGACTTCGACATGATGTGGGTGGACAGGGACTTGGTGTCATTCGAGGGTAACTTCCGCGCCCAAATCATCGCCGGCAGGGCTGGTAAGGCGTACTTCTTGGAGAATTTGGTCCCCTTCATCGAGCCTCCTTGGGAGGACATAAGCCCCAAGCTCATTAGTACCTACTTCGATGGCCTTAACGACCCCGGCCTACGCACCCCGTTCGCGGTGGGGCGTGATAGCCACGAGCAGGAGGGTCTCAGGTTATTCGAGCGGCTGACCGAAGTGCCGGGTAAAGAGAGGCTCATCAAGACCCTCATCCTCGGCTATTCGCATTTGAGGGATTTCCAAAAGGTTGACGTCTATCTCGACGAGTACGAGAGGCTGAAGGGCCATTCCGAGTACGACTACTACGTCTGGAAGGCGTCCATAACCCGCGATAAGAACGTCAACTGGAAGGAGGCGCGCGACTACTTCGCCAAGGCTGCGGGCCTCAGCCACATAACGCCGCTACAGAAGGCGTCGGCCGAGTCCATGCGATTCGGGCTTGAGAGCCTCATCTATCAGGACGATAATGCCCGCCTGCTGGAGGTCGAGGCAAGGCTTTTGTCGCTCATCTCATCCGTGGAGGTGGAACTGCCCCGGTGCCCGCCCGGCGACAGGCCGAAGTGGCTGAGCATCTTGGGGCGTACTCGTAAGAATCTTGTGCAGAGCCGGAGCTATCAGAAGAACCTATCCATCGATGCCTTAAAGGAGAGCATCGGCATTTGCCGAGAGGCGATCCGCAACCTGACGGAAAGTCGAGACATTCACGGGAGGGTGGAGACCGAACGGCTCATGGCGAGAGTCTACTTCCGGATTTACCGGATGACGAAGGACGAAAGTCTGTTGGAGGCGGCGTTAGCTTATTCGGAAAGGGCGGTGAGATTCTTCTCCCTGTTGAGCGGGAGCATGGGGATAGTTAACGCCAAAAGGCAGTACGCGCTGATGCTGATGAAGGCCGGGAGATTCGAGGAGGCGAAGAAGGAGATTCAGGAACTCAATCTTCTACTGCGTGACTCGACCGACAGGCTGAGCCGGGTAAAAGTTAGGGCGCTGGAAACCTATCTCTATTTTTGCACTGGAGAAATTTTCTTACTCACGAAGAGCATAATTGAGCTATGCCGGCAGTCGCTATACCTTACCGAGACCGAGGCTAAATGGAGAAATCTCGAACTGGCGGTGAAGTGGTATGTCTCATGGCTGCGCGGCACTGCGGGTTGATCGTCGGTCGAATCTAAATCAAGCCTCACGCCGGAGAATTTACGGAAGTTTTATAAAGCCTGTTTTTATTGCCCAAACATATTTTGCTTATTACAGAGGAACTCTGGAAGGTAATGAATCGTGTGAGGCGGCAACCATTTTTGAGTAATGGTTTGTTATTTATGGTTTGGGCAAGATGCTAGAAAGAGGACTCTTAATAGTCAGACCGTACTGGTCTTTGATCTGTGACAAATGAATTCCAAACACTTTCCTCAGTTCACCTAGTGATTCCTCCAACTGACTAGGGGTCATTGGCCCTACATTGTTATTCATATAATACCGGCACGCATCTATCATCGCCGATATACGAGCATCGAGCGGTAAGTCTTCTGACAGTTCGTATCTCAATTCGCGTAAGTCAGCGCGAAGCTTGTCTAGTGATTTTACAACCAACTCATCATCCTCTTGAGCATAAGGAACGAAGAGCACCCCCTTGTCTTCAAGAAGCTTCACGAGTTTATTTGCCGTCGTGATATCAGCGGCTTGAGGGGATAGTTTTCTTAATGGATTAAAGCCAGATTCGACCAGAGACTTCATAAGCTTCTCATGGTCTCGCTTCCATTTTTTTAATCGCGGCGCGGGGTAATCTCGCCCCATGTTTTTATCAATCAAATCAGCACATGCTCCGCATAGCCAAATGCCATTCTCAATGCTTTTGCGCTGCGGTGAGGTTTGGTACTGGTCATAGCGCGGTCCATTTTTAGAGGCAGCACATATATGTGCTGCCTTACCGGTTTTTGTTGAATTACTCGGGTCAGTATCAGAAGGCCCAACAGTAATCCGCATACACGCCGGATTGCTACACATATATGCGGCTCTTTCTGCAAGCTTAACTTGAATTTTACGAGGAAAATCGTCTTCTCTCTTCATAATTATAAAGAGTCCTTGTTAAGTGGCCCTTCCGCCACGTCACTACATCACGATGGCAAACATGTCAGTTTCAACAGGCTGCCTACCAAAGTTGAAGCATAAGGACATGAACCAACGGTATCCACCCAACATTTGAACCTTTGGCTCTAATACCAAATGTATCGCTGCTGCGTCTCCAGACTCAATCTTCAAGCTCGGCACAGCCGGAGTCTGATATGTTCCCTCTCGCGGTTCGACAGCGATTTTGTACATCGCATGAGGGATAAGGACGTGTGATTCACCGACGGCCGGGAGAGGTTGAACATGATGCACCGTGACGTAGAGTGACGACAGCACGACGTGGGAGTTGGTGTGATTACTAAGAGAAGCGTAGAACACTGGATGGTTTGAAGGATTCTCGCTAATCTGCCCGCGCGACCGCTCAACAAACATAGTGTGTGGCGCGCCTTCATAGAATGAGTAGTGATTGTACTTCTGCCTCAAAGCATCACCATATTCTTCCGCTTCGACTCCAGAAGAGAACTCCTTACCATAGCGACGCACCATGCCGCCCGGCATGTAACAGACTGTGATGGGATCGGCCTCCTCCGGCCAGAAGGGGCGTGACGGATCGAGCCGATGCTCTTTGTAGGCGCACAGAGAATGATCAATAGCAAATGTATCTAGCGTGAGCCGTTCTGACGAGTAACTCTTGTTGAGAATAACTTGGCGGTTAATGTTCGTAATAGAGTGCGCGGTCTGCCCGCCGGATTGATTGACTGACGTTATAACTGGACTGGCCGTCAGATTGGCTGACGTAACGCTTGCAATAAGCTTAGCGGCAATATCATCGGGTGCATCGAGCGAAGGAGCGATGGTCACACTTGACGACTCATGATGCATCTTCATCTGCCTCAATCGAGCAACCGAATATGTGCCGACATCTGCGTCGATGACGTCATGGTGGACAGGGCACATGAGAATGAGGTTTTTGAATGCATGCCTTTCCGTCTCCGATTGTCTCAGGTCGTAACGAGGGCCGCCAACGCTTTGGGCTTTGATGTGACAGATTCGTCCTGTTACTTTGCCGCTCTCTTCCTCAACCAACGGCGTGTCACAGTCCGGGAAGGCGCACTTATTTCCTGACAGTGCGAATAATTTCTTGACTGTGGCTAAGGTCGGCTGCCCCATTATTGCTGCCACTGGATGTACAGTAAAATTGTTATGTTCCGATCCTTCGGCTCTTCGAGCCGCGGGGTGATAACTCCATCTAGGATGGTAGCTTCTAACTGCCTCGCGTTATTCTTGAGTGTGTACTGTGTAAAGTGGGCACGCAGATTCGGAAGATCCTTATTAGTGTATGGCCCGTCAATTCTCCAGATCCGTTGGTCGGGGACGAACTGCCTTTGTTGGGGGTCATAAGGGAGATAGGGAAACTCGCAGTCAAGGCTTTAACCACCAGAAATTACACTTGGCGCACCGGAATTGATTCAGCGGTTCGGGAATATGAACACGATATTTAAGGCGGCAGGATGGGTTAGAGCAAATAACTTCTATTCCTGTCGGCCTGTTAGTAGATAAAGCCGAGTAAAGCAAGCCGAGGATTGCCCCGCCGACAAATCCCGTTGCCGCATTCGCCGCGAGCAACGCGCCTCCGCTACCGCCTTTCACCATGTTCCCTAACACTTTTGAATCATCGTATGACTCAATAATGCTTTTCACGTAGGGAATGATCTCGTCAATCGTGTCGTAAACAATGTAATGGTCGAAGGAAGGGAGTGCCATATTTATATGGCCGAGATCACGGAAGTTCTCAAAGACCCAAACATCTTTATTGCCGCCATCCACCCCCTTGGCATATCCGACTTCAAACGCGACCCAATCTCTCGTATGAGAAAGTTGCTCCACGTTTCTGCTTAATAGAACGAAGACCGCGCTAGAAGCCTTAATGTCATTCTGCACATCTTCGGTCGTAACCGTTCCTCTCATCAGCAATTCGATTTCTTCATACTTGGCATTGACATTTGAAGAAGCGAAGGCTTGATTGATCCAGTCTTTATATGACTTATCTCTCGCGCTGTGAGATATGAAGATTTGCGACATAGGATTCTCCTTCGGATCAGCAATTATACAGTAAACAAAAAGAAAGCCCCCTAACTATTCGTAAGGATCGGCGCTGCCCGACAACGGCTTTTTACCCGGCAATTCCGCTGCGAACTTATTTCGCGAGCCCTCCGCAGTTCCTTACTTTATCGCCACCATAACTCTTGTCATAGCGCCTAATGATGTCGTTAGTGACGAAGTAAATTAGCCATTCATAAAGAAACCGACGCGACTTGCCCCCGTAAGCCGCGCCGGTTCGGCATGGTCGCTCCCCTTCAGCGCCGTGCCCTAATGACGTTTTGATAGGCCGGAGCGCGAGGCCAGAACTGATTTAAGCTTCGTGAAGGCTTCCGAGGTCTGTGGGGTGATGCGCGCGGCTGACGCCGGGATGACGCCCTCGATCACCCTGACGCGCAAAGCAGCCGGCGGCAGGTCGGGGCGAGCGTAGTCGGGGTACTCGCGCGCGAACGCCTCGTGGGAGCGGGCCGTCTCCAGCGGATTGCGCCCCATCTCGACCAGAGTCACCGCGCTAAATGCGTCACATTCGAGTTCGATCTTGAAGAGTTCGTCGTAGGCTTGCTGCTCGGTCATGGCCGTCCCGACGCCCTCCGTCCGGTGAAGCTCCAGAGCCTGACGGGCCAGTGCCGTGCGCCGCCAGAAAAGGTCGTGACCTAATTCGTGGGCGGTGTGGCCGAGCAGTTCGTCGTCGCTGGTCGCCCGCTCAAGCATCCCGGTGGAAAACATGAGGAGCACGCCGGAGTCGCTCATGGCGACAGGGGCGGGGTGGTCAATTATCAGGATTTTGAAGCAGTTTTCTCGCCGGTAAAGACTGAGCACAGGGCGAATAACTTCGGCGACCAGAGCGGTAATCTGCGGGTCGTCGAGTCGGTACTTGGCGAACTCTGTCGTCTCCCACTCCTTGAGTCTCTCGGCCTGAAACTCCTTGAACTTCGGGTTGCCGGAAGGGTGGGTGATCTCCGCCTGCCAGACCTTCACCCGCGCGGTGGGGTCGTCCGCGCGGTATTCGGCGACGACCTCGGCGACGACCGCCGCCGAGTCTTTAACTGACCGCCCTTCTCCTCTGATTCGTAGATCGCTTTCGACTAATGGAATGAGGAAACAGGCAAGTAAGAGGGTTACCGTCCGGTGAGGAATGTGTCTCATTGTTCTTGAGTGGTAGCTATTTAGTTCTAACGCAGTGACAATGACGAACGCTCGGGCGCTTTGCTATCTTAAACACCCGTTGGTTATGCCAGCCGCCTGTTTCAGCTTGTGCGTGTAGCGGCGATCAACTCAGACCCAAGATGAGGGCCGCCCCGGAGTCGAAACTGATACTTCCGGCGAAGCTTGACTACAATAAGAGTTTAGAACTAAATAGCTACCAACCGCAAGGCCCGTCGGGGAGTGAGGCAATCACCCGTTCAGGAGGTAGAGCCTGAATGGGGAGAGCGCCGCGCCCGAAGCCCGCCCGGTTAGCCGAGAAACTCACTCACGTTCGTCAGGCGCTCGGCCTATCGCAGGACGACATGCTCGCCCGCCTCGGCCTTACTAATGCTGAAGGGTTGTTCCGGAGCAGCATCTCCGGCTACGAGCGCGGGACGCGTGAGCCGCCCCTGCCCGTATTGCTGTCTTACGCGCGCGCGGTAAACGTCTCGGTCGAGGCCCTGATAGACGACGAGCTTGACCTGCCGGATAAGCTCCCGGCCAGCCCTAAGAGTGAAGGGATCAAGCGAACGACGGCAGGCTCAGGCAAACGACACGGTGGGAGTGGGAAACAGACTCGCTGAAGTATATTTGTAAGATGGGGAATGAAGTCCGCTGGAAAAGGACCAAGACTACTCCCTTTAGAAAGGGAAGTAGTTGTATTGCAGAGGGAATGTCTGCTTGTATTTCTCTCCGTCAATCTCGAACTGAATTGAAAGTAGGAAGCCAACGTCTAGGTCTCTACGATCCGAGATATCATGCACCGACCGAACGCATAGTTCGACCGGCCTGCCGGCTGGAACTGTGAACGGCCTGAACATCATAGTCGTGTCCTCTTGTTCCAGCTTAACGCCGTCAATCTCAACCGACTTAGCTCGCTTCCAATCACCTTTGACGCTCACGAGTGGGTAAAGCTTTCTTACTTGTTTATCTTTGTGACCGACTACCTCCACTAAGCACTCGAAGTCAACACCGACGAAATCATTACCGGACTCCCGAAAAACCTCACTCTGCTTAACAGTCACCATGACAGGGTATGGGACCACAAGCCTAACTTTTTCGGCGATGATTGCCGCCGTTTCCTCCGGCTTGAGTTGGGCGATATTTATGTACCCAACAGTGGGTCTAAGTCCGGGGATGGCCGTGTCATCGAACCGGAACGGGAGGATGTATTCATCCTCACCCTCAAAGTCACGAGCCTGCGCGTTCTTTCGCTCATGTCGCGGCCATGCCTTCTTGGCATAGTGTTCAGAGATAAACACCGCACAGAACATCGCCTTGTTCATATAAATGTCCGAGAGGTATTCATACAGGTCCTTGCCAAGCAACTTGACCCGTTCAAACAGGTCGTAGAAAACCTTCAGGCCATAACCTGAGACTAGCCTATGTGCGACCTGATCAACGTATGCCCTATCCTCTCCAGCGAACGAAAGGGCTACATGATACTCAAAGTCCTTCGCACCTCGTTTCGGCATGATGTACCTCCTCACCGCCTAACGCATATTAGGCCTTCGATGGCGGTCTGATACAGCTATCAGGCGACAATTACCACTCTTGGCGGCCTTAACGCCCTCTGAGGCGTAAAATGCCGCACCGGACGGTCTAATCATCCCCACAGGCGACTTTTACCGCTATCGTCAGCAAAACTCAATCTTTATTCGAGGCGTAGTACGATCCCTCTGCTGATGTTTCGTGGCACCAAGCAGGAGAAGCCTCCGTACGCAGGAATGACCGCCGCTCAATTAACTTCTCCATAGACAGTTCGCCCCACCCACAGGTAAACTCCGCTTCGCAGTTGATTAACCCTGTTTTACCAATAATATATCGTCCCAAATGTGCAATACTACGGGAAGAAAACCCGGGCCGTATTGTACGAGGCGACGCAAGCGGAGAAGAGCTTAGTGCCCAAACGCCCGATGACAGCAGGCGAGGAAAGGCGGTACGCGAAGTTCCGCTGCCTGCTCGTCGAAGAGCGGGAGAAGGCCGGACTCACTCAGGGCGACGTAGGCGCTAAACTCATTCCCGCCCGGCCCCAAAGTTACATCGGCAAGATTGAATCGGGAACGCGCCGCCTCGACGCGCTGGAGTTTTGGGACATAGCTCGCGTAGTCGGCTACGATCCGTGCGACCTGATGAACAGGCTTGAAGCTCAGACCGGCAAGCGAGCGAGCAGGCGCTCGACTGTGGGTAATAAATCGAAGAAGTAACTCGCCTGTTCGGCAGTCCTCAAATCACTGCACAAACCTTCCGCCGCTCTGAAGTTACCAACCGCAAGTATTTCCGCATAAAGAGAAGGTCAATACGGCGCTTAACCTTGCGAGTCATCGCCCCGAAAAATTTATCTTGATGTTAATACTAACTTAGTATATAGTCCGCTCCCCCTGACGCTCACCGGCGTATCCCGGCGCCGGCAGTAACGCAGCCTTGATAAACGTGGCGACGAGCCTCCCGATCCCGGTCGGGAGGCTTCGGCGTTCTCTCTTAACCCGGCGGCAACAAACGGGGAGCGGAAGTGCTTTCGGTGACTCCCACAAAGCTACGCGACTTTCTGACCTGCCCGCAGCTATACAAACTGCGGCACGTCGAGAAGGTCGCCTCCGACGGGAACCCCGTCGCGCTCGCCTTCGGACGCAGCCTCCACGCCGCGCTGGAAGAACTGCACAGGGTCGGCGGAGAGGGCCGCGCTTCGGCGGATCCCGATCAACTGCTGAGGCGTCATTGGGAGTCGCGGGCTTACGCGGACGCGGCGGAGAGCGAGGAGCATTTCGCCAAAGGCCGGGACGCCTTGCGCAGGTACATGGATGGCCCGCCGACAGGGCAGGTGCTCGGAACCGAAGTCTTCATGGCCCACGTTTTCAACCTGCGCGGGCTGCAAATCAGGATGGGCTGCAAAGCCGACCGTATCGGCCTCCTCCCCGACGGCGTGCTGGAGGTTACGGACTACAAGACGAACGCCTCGGGCAGGCTGCCGACGCGCGAATTCCTGCTCGAAGACCTCCCGACGTTCCTTTACTACGTGCTCGCTCGAATCACCTACCCTCAGTACGACCGGGTTAGAGTCTCCTTCCTGAACCTGCTCACTCTGGCGACGGTGAGCGTCTCCTACGACGCCGACCGCGTGGCGGCGAACAAGCAGGCGCTCCTCGTCAAAATCAAGACTTTTGCCTCCGGCGCGTTTGGGCCGAGGCCGGGGGAGGCGTGCGCGTGGTGCGACGTGCTGGAGCACTGCCCGAACTTCGGACGGCAAATCGACTTCGATAGTCTGACTTGAGCTAGGGAGGGCGCGGCCCCGCACGCGACGCCAGCCCGACGCCGCGGTCTACCCAATGTGTTTTAACTATTAGACGTTATTGCACATGCGGCACAAATTGAAAAAACATTCTGCGGTCAACTTGATTGTTGAACGGGTACGTCGCGTATGCAAAGAAGGGAACCGTTTAGAGGAATTGCGAGATGAGCAAGCGCAAAACAGATACTAACAGAAGCGATAAGCCGGCGCGGGAGCCTTCTAAGTTGGTAATTCGCCGCGGCGACGCTCGGCGCAGCCCGAATAAGAAAGGGCGTCCGCCCGAGGCGGGCGCCTCTGAAACAAACGGCGATGGCTTGACCCTCGACAGAACGCGCCTCGACGCGGCGGTGCGCGGCGGGCAGTCCGTTGGCCGGCCTTGGCTCGAAGTTCTTGTCGATAGCCGCACGAGGGCTCTCGTCGGGGTAAAGGTAGTGAGGGGGCCGGACGTCGATGAGAGTTAGAAAGCCCTCCAACAGAGGCGGCGTCAAAAAAATTATCAGCAAGTTCATGAGCCACCGCATGAACAGGGTGATTTACACCGAGGGGAATATCGAACTGGATTACCTCTACCTTCTGGAGTTCGACCACCCGAACGTCTCCCACTTCGAGGAGCAGCCCGCCCGGATTCATTACGAACTCGACGGCAAGTGGCGTCACTACACGCCAGACTTCTACGTGGAGAGGCTCGGCGAACGCCTGATCGTGGAGGTGAAGCGTAAGGACGAGGCCGAGGCGGAGGAGAACCAGCGCCTCTTCCGCATCGCCGCGGACGCTTGCGAAAGGGACGGCTACAAATTCGTGGTAGTGACCGACGAGATGATCAGGGTGCAGCCGCGCTTGGACAACGTCAAGCTGCTCGTGAGGTACGAGAGGACGGAGATCGATAACCCCCTGTACCAGATAGCCTGTCACCAATTCTTCGCCGAGAAGGGCGAGGCCACACTCGGGGAGGTCATGCAGTATTTCGCCGCCCGCGGCGTGGGCAAAGACGTCGTCTACTCGCTCCTTTTCTGGCGGGTTCTCGCGGTCGATCTGATGGCTCCCATAGGACCAGACAGCGTCGTCGCAATGCCGGGCGTCGGAATTTCCGAGAGGAGAGTGTCCTAAGCAGTGTCTTTTAGGCTACGCAAAAAGATGCACATCGAGCTGAGGGGGCGCGAGTACGTCATCGACGAACTGCTCCCCGGGGGCGAAATACGGCTGTTGGACGTCGCCCTGAAAGAGCCGGAACTGGTGTCGAAGAATTCGCTCCTCGACGCCCTCTTCGACGGCCAGATGGAGTTCCTCGGCGACGGCCGCGAAAACTCCTTGATCCAGCGGAGGCTGGTCGAGTCCTTCATCGACGACATAGTGATGCTGAAGGACGACGACCCGAGGAAGAAGGAGTTCAAAAGGAGGTACGCCTACGTCAGGGCGATTCTTGATGCCGAGTTGACGGAATTCAACGCCGCCACCCTCGAACCACTCATCGAGCGAACGCACGGGGAGATAAAAGACCCGAAGGATTGCCCCAACTGGAAGACGGTCTACTACGGCTGGTTCGTGCCTTACATACTCGCCGGCGAAGACGTCCGCGCCTGCGTGCCCAACTACAAAAAGAAGGGGAACCGCAAGCACAAGTTCGCCGGCGCCCGCAAACGAAAGGGCCAAAAGTTCACAAAGGCGGAGAGACTCAAGGCCGACGAAGTGGCCGAAGTGGTCGAGGAGGTCATCAACGAAGAGTTCATGAACGAGCAGAGACTTTCGGTGGCGGAGGTCTACCGAAAGCTCGAACAGAGGATCGAGGAGATCAACGAGTTCAGAAAAGGTTGCGACCGCCTCCCCCTACCCAACAGGGACAGCATCTACGACATCATCGTCAAGATGGACGAGTACGAAAAAGATAAGGCGCGCCACGGAAAGAGGTGGGCCGACAGGGAGCACGGGCAAAGAAAGCGCGGCCCGCGCCCCACCAGACCGCTGCAAAGGGTCGAGATCGACCACACCAAGCTGGACCTCTTCGTCGTCGATCCCGAGACAAGACTTCCGCTCGGGCGGCCCACAATCACGGTCGCCATCGATAAGTATTCGAGAATGATAGTGGGGGTACACGTCGGATTCGACCCCGCCGGCTACCTATCCGTGATGCTGTGCCTCCTGAACGCCATCAGGCGGAAGGGCTACGTCAAGATGGACTACCCGGACGTCGAGAACGAGTGGGACACCTACGGCATACCCGAAGTCCTCGTCGTGGACAACGGCTCCGAGTTCCATTCCCAAGATTTGGAGAACGCCTGCCTGCAAATCGGGACGGTAATCACCTATTGTCCGGTCAAACACCCTTGGTTCAAGGGATCCTGCGAAAGATACTTCGGCAGGGTGAATCGGGAACTGCTGCACAACCAGCCCGGAACGACCTTCTCCAATTTTATCGACAGGGAGGATTACGACCCGAAGAAAAACGCGGTCATCGGCTTTGACGCGTTCATGGAGATGTTGCACATCTGGCTCATCGACGACTACTCGCGGGAGATACACGGCGGGTTGGAGGACATACCGGCCGACGTGTGGAAGGAGGGCGTGGACAAATATCCGCCCCGGCTGCCGCGGCGGGGGCAGGATTTAAAGATCGTGTTGGGGAAGATCGAGCGCCGCACGGTGGGGAACAGAGGCATACGGCTTTTCAACCTCGTCTACAACGACGAGAGGTTGGCCGCTTTACGGCTTGAGTTGAAGGGCAAGAAAGCCGACCTGAAATTTAACCCGGACGACCTCTCCGTCATTCACGTCTATAACCCCAAAGACGACAGCTACATGTCCATAAAGGCCGAGGATCAGGAGTACACCAAAGGACTCAGCCAGTGGCAGCACGCCGTCATCCGCAGGTACAGACGTAAAGAAGTGAAACGTCGCAGAAGCCCCTACTCGCTAAACAGTGCGAGAAGAAAGATACAGGCCATAGTTAACCGCGAATGGGGCAAGCGTCTCAAGGGCGGCGCGAGATCGAAGATGGCCCGCTGGAGGCGCGTGCGTCAGCGCAACTACAGCGCGTCACTGGAGATGAACTCGGAGCGGCGGGTGCCGGCCGCGGATCAGGGCGAGGTTCGGGGAACTCTGGTCATGCTAAATCGCCCGTCCGCCCCCGAAAAGGTCGTATCCGACATCGGGAACGCGCTCGCGATCCGGGGGAACGTCGAAGGTCACAACGGGAACGGCGCCGGTCACCCGCCGGGCGTTGCGGAGCCGGCACCCGTCTCAAAGGACGTTAGTTCCGGCAAGAGACGCAAGAGGGCGGCAGCGGGCGTGGCAGGAGTCGAGCGCGTTGACGCGGCAGGGGGGCCGGACGAGAGAAGCACTGACGCGGTGGAGCTTTTCGACGACGGAGAGGAATTGGATATGAGCGGTTTTAGGGGCAGCTACAGGCTGCCGGCGCATGGAGGTGTTGATGAGTAAAAAGCGCAGAGATTTCTCGAAAATGACCAAGTTAGAGAGGCAGATACTCGCCGAACGGATATTCGTCGAGTACCCGCGGCTCACGCGCCTGCTGGAGAAGGTAAAGCACTGTCACAACTATTCCAAGATCGCGGCCGACCCGGAGTGTATGTTCATCGGCGGGTACTGCGGCACGGGGAAAACCACACTCTACGAGTATTACGCGGCGGACTTCCCCCGCAGGTGGGAGGAGGACGGGGTGAAGATTCCCGTCCTGTTCAGCGTGGCGCCGCAAAGCGCGACCGAGAAAACCCTCGTCGGCGAAATACTCGAAAGCATCGGCGACCCGATGGCTAAGAAAGGGACGGCGGACAACCAGACGTCCCGCCTCAGAAAGTTTATTAAGGGGTGTGAAGTGGAAATAATCATACTTGACGAATTCCAGCATTTCGTTGACGGCGACTCGAAGAAGGTGCTCAAGAAGGTCTCGGACTGGCTGAAGAATTTAATCAACGCCACCAAAGTGCCCATCGTCCTGATCGGCCTGCCGTACGCCGATAAGGTGCTCGACGAAACGGGCAACGAGCAGCTACAGAGGCGTTTCCTCGTCAGGGAGACGCTGGAGCCGTTCGGCTGGATGACCGGGGGCAAAGTTGACCCCGATAAGGTTAAAGAGTTCAGGGGTTTCTTGCAGGCCGTCGATGACGAATTGCCTTTCAACGAAAGCTCCAACCTGTCCGACCCGAAGGTGGCTTACCGCTTCTACTGCGGCACGAACGGCAGGGTCAACAGTGTGATGGTGATAGTGCGGAAGGCGGCGGAACTAGCCATCGAGCGGTCGATGGCTAAGCTTGATCTGGAGGTCCTCGGCGAGGCTTACGAGGAGAAGTTGAGGAGTATTTATAGAAATCGCCCGAACCCGTTCCTCGCCGAGTTCAAGTCTTTGAAGATCAAGCCATTCGAGGACGAGTCTCCGGAATCCACGGGCGAGGACGACGACGGCGGGGAAGAGACGGCCGACGACGTGCTCAAGACTTAGCGGCGACTTGCCGCGCGGACGACCGCCGGCTCGAAAGAATTTTAGACAGGGTGATGACGCGGAGCAAAAGATTGCGGATCACGGCAAGACCTAAGCGGGACGAGAGTCCGGCGGGGTACGTCTTGCGGCTGGCGGAACTGAACGGCTACGAGTCTCCGTGGCCGGTGCTGTGCCTTTCCGGCTTGGGCAAGAACTTCCACAACTTCCAGTTCGTTTTCGGAGACCAGTGGGACGTAGGACTGCTGGCCGACGTGGCCGGGGTCGCCCGCTCCGAACTGTCGGCGCTAAAGTACGGTGCCGCGCCCGCCGAAAATTCCGTCCACAGGTACGAGGTGTTCGGTTCACCGATCCCCCGCTACTTTATCCGTCCGAAACAGCCTAAAGTCTGCCCCGAATGTCTGCGCGAGTCGGGTTACTGCCGCAAGGCGTGGGAACTCGCACCTGTGACGGCGTGTCCGATCCACCGACGCCTGCTGATGGACGAATGCCCTAACTGCAAAAGGCCCGTCTCGTGGATCAGGGGCGAGGTTAGTGTCTGCCCGTGCCGCTATGACTGGAGAGAAACGACACTTGCTCCAGTCGAAGACTCCGAGTTGAGTGTGGTTCGTCGTGTTTACCGTCTGTGTAATCTGGACGGGGTCGCCTCGCCGGGCAAGGCGGAAGAAAGCCCGCTGGACCCTCTCGATCTGGAGCACACTCTATCCGCACTTTTTTTCGTCGCGGCCCAACACAGCGGGGTGATTGACACGACCGGCAAGTTCTCTGTTAAGGGCAGGCGCAACGCCGAGCTACACGATCTCATCACGAGGTCCGCTAGAGTATTCGACGCGTGGCCCAAGAATTTTGAGGTCTTTCTCGAATGGCGGCGGGCGCAGCCGAATAACTCTAAATTGCGGACCGGACTGCACCGGGACTTCGGAACCTTTTACCACGGCCTCTACTTCAACCTAGCGGCGCGAGACTTTGATTTCATGAGGAGGGCGTTCGAGGACTACGTCGCCGGACGCTGGACCGGGGGTTACGCGGCGACCATAACGAGGCGTAAAGGCGTGGTGCTGAAAGACAGGAGGTACGTGACGAAAACGGAGGCGAGGAACAGGCTGCGGGTCGAAGCCTTATACATAGACCGCCTCATCGAGGCGGGCCGACTCGACGCGGTAGTGCGGGAGCGGGGGAAGAAGCGGATGTACCTGATCGAGCTTGACGGTCTCGAAAGGCTGGAACTAGAGTTCCGCGAATTACTGGCCGCCGAGGAAGTGGCCGAAATGCTGCGAGTAAGCGTTACGGTGATCGACGACCTAGTCAGTTACCTATGTCTGATCCCGCACCGGGGGCCGACGGTGGACGGCTTGCCGTTCTGGAAATTTGCGAAGGGAACGGTCAACGAACTTCTCGACCGCCTTGGAAACCTGACCCCGCGGGAGCCGGCCCCGGCGGCGTCGGAGACTGTAGATTTTTCGACCGCTTTGCGGGCACTCTCCCGCCGCCGCTACGGGGTGGCAAGCTTTCTGCGGGCCATATTGGACGGCAGGATCATCCCTTGCGGTAAGGGTAAAGGCGGCGGGATCAAGAGTATGCTCTTTCGGAAAGAAGACGTGGCTGCCTTACCCGGAGAAGGGGTCGGGCGGCCGTCCGAACATCTTTACGCCGCCCCGACTGTTATTGCTCCCAGCGCGGACGGGGGATTCGGGATAGGGACGCGACTCGCATGAACTTTGTCGGCTCCAAAACATTAAGGCTGTGGGCGAAGCCGAGGATGCCGATCCCGGACGAGAGCCTGTTGGGATTTGTAATCCGACTGACGGAGAGGAACGGCTACGAGGCCCCATACATGGTATTGCAACCGGCCGGGCTGAAGGCGACCGGGGTCATCAAGGGGAGTTCCTTCATCTTCAGTAAATCGCTCGATCTGAGCGGGCTGGCCGAAATTAGCGGAGTGCCTGAAACCGAGCTAAAGCGGATGGCATATCCTCCCGCAGACACACCGGAATCCTTGGGCTGCGAGAACCTCTTCTTCGGCGCGGCGGTTCCTCAGTACGTGATACGAATAAATTACGCCAAAGTCTGCCCCGAGTGCCTGCGGGAGAGCGCCCACTGCCGGAGGGCGTGGGATCTTGCCGTGGTGACCACGTGTCCCGTCCACCGGTGCATGCTCATTGACGAATGCCCGAAGTGCGCGAGCCGTATACACTGGAACAGGAGCGCGACGAGCGTCTGCCCTTCGTGTGAGTTCGACTGGCGCCACGGGGACGCGGCGGCAGTCGAGCAGGAGATAAAGCTCTCGCGACATATTCATCGCTTATGCGGTCTGCCGGCGGGCGAAGATGAGCAGAATGACCTGCGCGGAACAAATCCTCTTCTTGATCTAGGGTTAGGCGATCTAATCTCAGTCCTCTTTTTAATAGCCGGACAATGCCGTGAAGCCTACGGGCTCCCGTCCGGCGGGCGCGGCGCCATGGATACCGTGGGAAAATTTTTAGCGCCTAAAACCCGAAACTCTGATCTGCACGCCCTTTTAACGAGAGCGTTCGACGTCTTCGAAGACTGGCCGCACAGGTTCTCACAGTTCCTCGATTGGCGGCGGGCGCAGGGCGGTAATAGGAGCGATTACGTGGGGGCGCAGAAGGACTTCGGCGGCTTCTACCGCGCCCTCAGCTACGGTAAGTTTGTATCAGAAAACTTTAATTTCCTGCGGGATGAGTTCGGGAGGTATCTGACCGGCCGTTGGGACGGGGGCTACGTCTCCAGATTAAAGAGCCTCTGCCGCGACTCGGCCGGAAACGCTAAATACGTAAGCCGTAAGGACGCGGCGCGCGCCCTCGGTGCCGAAGTAGGATGGGTTGATCGCATGATCGAGCAAGGGTGGCTGAAGTCCGTCGTCCGTGGAGGGCGGAGAAGAAGACTGTATTTAATCGAGAGGGAGAGCCTCGAAGATCTAAAGCGGCGTTTCGAACAGTCTCTATCATTGCGGGAGACGGCAGGGCTGCTCGCAATCGGCGAAATCGCGGTGTTGGACTTAGTGGAGCAGCAGTGCTTGCAACCTCTCCGCGGGGCGGCCGCCGACGGTTATTACTTCTGGTTGTTCGAGAAGGAAGTCATCGACAAACTGTTGCTTGAGATCAGAGAGAAGGTGCGCCGCGACCCACGCGCCGCCGGGGACGACGTCCTAACCTTCAGGCAGGCGCATGACAGCACGCGGAGGCTGAGCTACAAGACGGGCCGCTTCGTTAAGGCGATTTTGGGCGGGGAAATTGTTCCGGCGGGGACTGCCGGTGATAAGGGGCTATCGCAGTTTACGTTCTCAAAGAAACAGATTTCCGAATTCGTGCGGGAGCAGGTTCGCTGCGGCAAAGGGGAGTCTCTGTACCTTAATGAGGCCGCGAAACTGCTCGGGATGAAGACCGAGGTGCTGTATTTCCTCAGAAGGAAGGGATTGCTCCAATGCCGAAAGGCTGGCGAAGGGATGTGGGCGGGATTTCTTATCACTAAGGAGTCGTTGGAACAGTTCGCCGCGACTTACGTGATGGCGTCCGAAGTCGCACGCGAGCACGGCATTGATTGTGGGTACCTGATACGGCTTTTAGAAGCGCGCGGAATAATGCCCATCTCGGGCCGGAGAATAGACGGCGGTAAGCAGTACATTTTTAGAAGGGCTGACATTAAGCCTATTAAAAAGTTCGAGGCCGGAGCCGTCTTCTTCGACAATGACTGAATTCGAGATTCTCAAGTATCGGCCCGAGAGCCCCGGACTCACGGTGTGGCGAGTGGTAAGGTTAGACCGATCTGAAATTACGCAGCAAGAGGTAAGTTCTCTAACTGCGGTAGATGTTCAGGAAGGGGCAGACGAAATAAGTCTCGCTTGAACGAATAAATCGTCCGCCCTTTCTTCAGTGCTGCCTGTTGAGTCAAGCACAAAGCGTAGAGTCCCAGATGCAAATGTGCTCTTTGTGCTCTGGCTTTCTGTGCGCTTGCCGTGCCCCAGCCGAACTCCTGCTTGAGTAAGCGGAAGACCTCTTCGATCTGCTGGCGGAGCCGGTAGTGGCGCTTTAACTGAGTTGAGGAAAGCCGCGTGTCATTGGTCACAAAGTAACGCCGCCCGTCTTTGACGACACAGACCTCATGCCTGACTTTCCGGAGCCTTCCGACCGCACGCCCGTAGCGATGCGGCCAACGCTCACGCACCGCCGCCCCTTCAAACAAGCGATTCGATTTCAGCCTCGCCACGTACTTCCAGCCGAAGCCCCCGAGCAGATGCAGTAGGCTCGCAGCCGCGTACCAACTATCGAAAAGCACATATTCCGGCCTCATCCCACGCCTTCGCGCTTCACATAAGAGTTGCGCGGCCAACTCGACTTTCGAGGAGCCGCCCTTCTTCCACAGCCTGATGCCGAGCGGCACTCGCACCCGCCCATCTGTCCAGACGAGGAGCACGACTTGATGCCCGCGCAGCACTCTGCCATGCGTTGAAGACCAGACCCAAGAGACCGCTTCACTGTGCACGGCCCATCTGGCCCACGCCGTATCATCAATGATCAGGTAGCCGCCCTCGCGCACCATCCTCGAAGCGAAGTATTCCCATAGCCGTCGTGACCATGCGAACCTCTGGTAAAGCATCCGCTGCAAGCGATCATGCGAAACATGGGCGCACACCGATGACAAAGACAGACAACTGGTGCGCGTATTGCGATAGATCAAGCCGACAAGATATGCTTGCATCGCGGGAGTTAGTTCGAGCTGGTGTGTAGCCATAGCAACTACATTCTATGGCTCTTACGACCTCCCGCGTAATCTCAGACCGATATAAGAGTATGAACAATTTGTTCAAGCCGACACTCTATAGCAACCCTTTTATCGTTATATAATTCCTTAATATTGTATGCTGCTCGCTCACGGTGGTTTAGCTAAAGCATTAAGCCGCACGTTTCAGGTATCACTGAAACCGAAAAGTTGGAGGATAAACATTATGAAGGGATGGCGTTTCTTCTTTGCGGTTCACATAATCGCCTGCTCATTTCTCGCAACTGCGCCGCCTCCACTGCTGGCACAAGAACATCAACATTACCGGCGCTTAGCAAATCTATCCTCCTTTGAGCCAATCGTCATGGATGCCGAGAACCTTTACTGGAGTGATAGCGGTTTTCTTTGGAAGCTCCAGAAACAGGATGGCGAGGTTCAGAGGCTCGGACCGGGGATTAGCTGCTGCCAGATAGTATACGATTCCGGATACATTTATTGGATAAGCTTGGGAGACATTGGTCGCGTCTCAACTAATAAGGCGAAGGCCGAGACGATTGTTTCAGGGCTTCGAGATTCCCGATTCATAGCCATCGGTCCAACTTATATCGCATGGGTAACTGACGGATATGGGAAACCAGAGGGCGGATTTGTTCAAACAGTATCTCGGAGCGGAGGTCGTACGGTAGCAACAATTGCTGGTAATCAGCGCACAAGCAACTTCGGGGGAATAGCCGCTGATGGAGATGTTATTTATTGGATCGAGAGTCTGACAGGATACGTTATGCGGATGGCTATTGGGGAGAAAGGCCCGACAGTCTTGTGTAGACAGTGCGCAGGTGAAGAACTGCTTCAGGACAAAGATTATTTGTATTCAATACGAGAGCAGAGCATAGTCCAAATTGATAAGCACCGGGGGAACTTTAAAACGTTGTATCAAGCTCCGCGGCGACCTTACATGAGCATAGACTCCATAGCAGTTGATTCGGACTATGTGTACTTCACCAGTTGGTCAAAACGTGATCAGGCCACGGGCGTGATTGGAAGGTTGAGCAAAGCGGGCGGCAAGGCTCAAATTATTGAGACCAGTCTCAATGCGCCTAACTACATCATTGTGGATTCGAAAAGCGTCTATTTCGTTGACTATAACCCTAATTCGAAGGGTGCGTTTGTTGGTGCTGTCACCAAACCACAATGAGCGGCCTAACGCCGTTGTTCAGCCGCGCGCTGCGGCCATTATTAGATTAAGAGCAACGTCATCGCGCGTCTGCTGCAACAGCTTGTTAGGTGGCTGTTGAATGAGGTGGCTCAATGTCGGAAGAAGTAAATCGTTTTGCGGATAGATTATTCGCCCCGGTCGGACGCTTTGTTATCAGCTTTGAATATTTGTGTCACGAATTGAGGGTAGCAGGCATACGGTTATTTGAGGTTGCCGGTCTAAGGAAATTGGAGCTTGCAGAAATTACATTCGCTGGCCTCACGGCCAGCCCCCTTCTTGAAGTTATTGTATCGCTAATCTCTCAATCCTTTGAGCTTTCTACTGAACAGATAAATCAATTGAACGAGATCAGAAAACGAGCGGAGACTCTGATTGCAATCAGGAATCGGATGATCCACAGCACATGGCATCTCATTGACTTCGCGGATATGGAGCACGGATTTCCCGATGGAGTGTTGATCAATAAGCGACGAAAACGAACCGGACTTGATACTCAAATATCTTCCTTGAACAAGGCAGAGCTAGAACGTTTGAGTGAAGAAGTGAGGGATGTCTCCACAATGGTTAAGGAGTTTAGTTCGTCCCTCTCTTCAACTTAATTTATGTAGTGTCACGCCGCCTAACATGGCACCCTGCTACGGTAATGGCGCATGCCATGCTTCGTCAGCGGGCTGCGCGGCGGGTGATGCCGGGAGCTAGGCAGTCTTAGTTCTGGATCTATAGGCTGATTTTTTGCTCTTTCAGCTTATTCACTTAACACGCCTGACGAACTGCTCAACATCGGCCTCTCCCGAACGTAAAAATTTAAGAAAGTCAACGCCCTTATATTTGCAGGTCTCGCAAATACTCAGAAGCGTCAGATAGTCGCGAATCCCTTTCTCCGAGCTTGCACCCCTAATGGCGTTACGAAGCATCGCGAACGCCTTTACGGCGTGCTCGGCGTTATTGTTGTTCCACGGTACGCCGTCGTAATCGAGGAAGGTGAAAAGCTTGGCGCGATTCCTCTCAAAACGCTTCTTATATTTGACGACCATCTCAGTCTTGAAATCTGCTTTGGCGAGCTTCCTGTAAAAACGCTCGACGCCCGCCTTGTGCTTTTGCAAAAAGTGAGCCTTTAGACCGAACCGATCAATGGTGTCGATCATCGGCTTCACCAGTACCGCGAAGTCCCGCACCAACTCTTTCAACTCCTCATTAAAGGGCTGCTTCAACAGGTCGTCGTTCAGATCCCGAATCAGGTGGATCAGGCACTTCTGCTGCGGGCAGTCGATTGACTCGTAGGCCGCGTAGAAATCGGAGACGAGGACGCCTTTGAACTCCCGCAGCAGTGATTGAATCAGCCCGCCCTCACGCGAATCGCTGTAGAGGTACGCCACCTCTTCGAGATTCGTGAGCACCCACACGTAGGCGCTCCCCCTCTTGATGTTGACTTTAGTTTCGTCGGCGTGAATCAGCCTCCCGCTCAATATTCTCTCCAGAATCCCCTCGTAAGTGCCCTTATATATCTCGGCGGCTCTCGACTTCTGCTTATTCACCGCGTTCCGGCCGAGCGGGAGGTCGAACAGCCGGCTGACGCCGTTGGCGACGGTGCCCTGCGGGATTTTCAACTCCACGAGTTGGTAAACGATGTACGCGAGCAGGTCCAGCCCGTGCTTGCTGTTCGTCTGACGCCGCGGCTGCGAGTTAAAAGTGGCGGCGCACGCGAGGCAGAAGTACCGACGGAACTCATACTTCACGATCCACCGCCTGATGCCGGTTCGGCTGAACTTGAGGTCGTAGACGATTTTCCTGAATTTGCCGTGTTTCCGGAGACGGTTGGAGCCGCATGCGGGACAAAGCTCGGGCGCGAGGCATTCGACGGTTGTGTTTATCGGAAGAGACCTCTGCGTCCTAGCGGGGGCCTTTCTGCTGATACGCTTCAGCCGCGGGCTCGACCTGACGTAGATTTTATCTCGCTGGTAGCTCCAGTAAGCCGAACGGTTAATCTGCTCAAACTCCGGCAGTAAAAACCCATTCTCCCCGAAACGGTACGAGCTTTTAACCTTCAAAGAATCCGTATGTACGACGTCGTCGCCACGCGGCCCCGCAGCCCCGTCGGCTTTCTGGCACAGCCGGGCGACAGCGGCGGTAACTCGCTCCAACGCCTCACAGTCTTCGGCGTTGTAGGCGATCAGGCCCTGCTTCAGTCCGGGATCCGCGTAGCTTTCCCATTTCGCCCTTTGCACGAGCGAGCTTAATCCCGAGGCCGCGCTGTCCGTCCACCGGAATCCGAGGAATTGAGCGATTTCCTTGAGGCCGTTCGAGTAGGTCGGGAAATAAATCCGGGCGTAGATGACGGACAGAAGGTTTACGGCGTTCGATATTAACCCTTCCAATATGGCCGTGCCTTCGCCGGCCGCGCCGTAACGCTCCTTCATCCGCTTCAGGAAGACCGTCTCGTAGCCCCCGTAGTGGATTAGCTGAGGGGCTTCAACCCTCGCCAGAATCCGCAGAAAAGAGGCCCATATCTCCCTTTCGTCAGCCTCTTCGTTCGCCCAAAGAGCGTGCCGGGCGTATGAGTCGCCGTTTTTGATCCGCGCCCCGATCAGGTAGTAGAAGTCACGGTCGGGCACGCCTTCGACGTCCACATATACAGGAGTTCCGCTTACGTTAAGTTCCGGCCTGCCGGCGATATAGATCTTGCTCTCGCGTATGGCGAGCGCCTTCAGAGCGTGATGGTATTTCTCCGGCTCGGCGGCCGAGCGTTTCGACCTTCTTCGCGGGCGAAAGGTGTATGAGAATTGGTTGACTGTAAAAATCCCCCTGCTGTTTTCCCTCCTGACCTCCGCCACAGACATACTCGAAAGCAGGCTGAGATCGTCCTTCTCGACGGCTATCCGGCGGCACCGCTCCCGAAACTCGCACTCGGCGCAATGCTTGTTCAGTATTAGCTGCGGCGGGGTGCCGCCCGCCTGCTGCGCGGCAATCTTTTTTACGACCGACCGGGCTGTTTTCATCAGCCCTGCCAGTTGAACTCTCACGACCCTCTGCCCGGTGCCGTGCATTATCTTCCCGAACGGCGGCAGCTTGCCTGTTGCAGCAGACAGGGCGAGCGCGTCGAACGCCAACGACAGCTTGTCATGCTTTGTAACTTTCTCGCCCGGTACGAACCGGATCGGAACGAACGGGCTGTGCTTGGCCTTACCGGAAGAAGGGGGCAGTCGCTCCAGCGCGTGAATGTTTGACTGAATCTCTCCCGACCGCGCTACACAATCGAGTATGAGCCGGCAATTACTGTTTTCGATGGATTGAACAAGCGGCGGGGCGCAGAGGTGGTGATCATCCCTGAGATTAGAGCGCAGCTTGATGCCGCATGCTTTCCGAAAGCCCTCGACAACGTGCCGCTGCCAAATGCCGAACTCGCTCTGGTCCCCGACGCCGTTCGAAAGCTTCAGAAACGTCTTGGTCTCACATTTGAGAAACGCTTGGAATGTCTCCTCTGTAATCAGCATCGGGAGTGACCAGCCCACATCTGAACTTGAGATAATTAAGTACGTGCGATAACTCAGTATAAAGGGCGGGGGGCGTCTGCGCGTTATGCGCCAGACTTAGAACGAACACCTCGGCGCGCACCCCGTCACGGTGACGAGAGTTTACGACCGCACGCCCGACGCCGCACGGTGGAACATCTACAGGGAGGCGCACGCCTGCTACGGAGGGACCAGCACTTGGGACACCGCTGCGAACGGCAGCCTCATAGTGTCCGACGGGGCAAATGCTGAACGCGAGGCCAGAGATAGACTTCTCAACGAAGACGGCGAGAGTGGGCGACCGCTTCACCATGACCGTGAACTCGCCCGACCAGTTCCGCGGCGCGATCATCAAGGGGCATGTGGCGAACGTCACGCGTAGCGGGCGCATCACGGGCCGCTCCGAGATGTCGCTCAACTTCGACGACATACGCATTCACGACGGCCGCACCTATGAGTTCGCGGGCTTCATCGAGTCGGTGCGCGCGATGAACGGTGAGACGGTGCAGGTCGATAACGAGGGCACGATGCGCGACAGCAACCAGACGCAGCAGACCGAGGAGCGCGGCCATCGGTACGGCGGTCAGCGCGATTATCGGTGCCATACTCGGCGCGGGTGCCGGCGCAAGCTCGGTCTACGTTCAGGATCGCACAGATCTTGAACTCGCCGCCGGTGCTGAACTGAAAAATTCGTGCCAGCGCGCAGAACTGGTAAATATTGAATATGTGTAACTTATATCTTCTCGCCTTCCAAACTGATAAGGCATCGAAGGCCGACAATGGCTCGCAGAATGGCTAAACTGTTGACATAACTGAACAACTTGATACAATGCGCCGCGGCCTTTGATTTCCGTTAGATTTGTATTACATTTGTTTTCGTTGCGGAGAGCTGTTTGTAACGGCTCTTCCGGCAAATCAACTAGCTGAGGTGGTACCGATGTGGGTTGCAGTTTTAAACCCCGCGGCTCGGCATTGTCAGCAACGGGGGCGGCCATGTAATTGGCGCGCCCGTCCGGTGAACAATAACAGTGGCCCTCACTCAATTTCTCCCCCTCTCGCATTCGGCGTGTGAGTTGCTTTTTGCCGTTTGGGAACTCCAAAGTAAAAAAGGGAAGGGGGTGACGCGTAGGGACATAGCATTAAGGCTGGGGAAAACCGAGGTCCGCGTTTCCGGAATTATTCATACAATTCGGCCTGTATTGGAGAACTACCTCGTAGAGACGTCGCACCCCCGCCCCGGCAAGGAAGGAGAACGGGGTCATCCTCTGACCCATTACCATCTGAATCACGCCGAATGCGTGACGATACCGGAAACCGCGTTCGTGTTGCTCGCTTCGTCCGATTTCCCCCCGGAAAAGGCAATGCGAATCAACCGCGAAGAGTTTGTAAATTTTTTAGTGAATAATCAGAAGATCAAAGAACCCGAAGCTGTCATACAAAGACGACTCGACTGGTGTATCGAGAAGATGTACTTGTACTCCAGCGACGACCGAAAATTCATTTGGCCGCACCGGCGGATAGATTGTGAGCGAGGCTACTTAGAGCTACTCGCGCGTCATGCTACTTAGTTAGGCGTAGCGTTTTACGAAGCGGAAAGTCGGACTTTCCGGAATCTCGCGAGTCATAGAAACTCAGCGCGTTTACGCAGGAGGAAGAATGGCGAAAATCATCGACGGCACCATATACCTCTCCCCGACGGAGGCGAGTGCGTTATTGCGGATCAGCTACAAGACTCTACAGCGGTGGGCGGAGTCCGGATTCATAAACGCGTGGGTAAAGACTAACGGCAGTCGTCATAGAAAAAAGAAGAAGGTCAAAATAGATTACTTCCAGACCCCGACGGGCTATAGGTATTACAGCCAAGAATCCATCCTGAAACTATCGGCGGAGGTAGGCGCGCCGGCGTAACTCCCGGGACACATTCTCCACCGGTTACAGTAAAAGAGGCCCTCCTTATTTTAAGGAGGGCCTCTTTTTGCATCTTCACTCTCCTCCCGCGAAACCGGCACACTCTGAAAGATGTCAAGGCCAATACCCCACGTCCAAAAAAGGGTATTGCATCTTACAAATATTTGGCTATAATGTGTCTAATAAAGATGGACGTGTCCGACTTTACGGACATTTTTCAAAGGTGGAGGTGGCGTAAAAAGGGAGGTGCTGTGATGTTAGAGAGCCGGCGCCGGTTCTTGAGGATAGTTGGCTGGGCGGGATTTGGGATCATTTCCCTCCCTACGATCTCGACACTCGATTCACCCTCAACCCCTAACTTCCTTGGCTCCTCCGACGACGCGGTCGGCGATCTGGAAGCAATGCTTGACCGACTCATGGCCGCCGACGGCGTGAGCAACCCGTTCGTCGCACACGCCGCGGAGGGTGAGGTCGAGGGCGAGCCGCAACCCCTCCTCAGCACGCCTGCGGCGTTGCTCGACATCCTCGACCGGCTGGAGCTTAATAAGTCATTCTCGAACCGCGTAGGCTACTGCGATGCCGCCCAGTGCCGTTCGAACTTTCAAAGTCACGAGGCGTCGTGGCGGGATCACTTCGGCTCCTTCACGGACGTTCAACGCGCGCCTGCGGATCGAGACGTGGCTTATCTGGTCGGCGGAAATATAGATTCAAACAATAACCTCGTACAAGCCCAAGGTGCGACGCAATATCAGGGTAAGGCTTCCGTAGCCTTGAGCGGCGACGACCCCGGCGTTTTGCTGGCCGCGCAGCCCCTGCTCTGCATAGATCGGACTCCCTCGCGGCGGGAAGCCGCTCAGGGATTGGCGGTAATCGGCCGGCGGACGGAGGAGGTACGCGACCAAGTCGCCACGCAGTACGAAACGCCGACGAGCGTCATCACCCACTTCCCGAACTACCGCCGACGTCACAGCCGTGTCGGTAACAGGTCTCGCGGCGTTGTCATCGCGCAGAGCAAGATGAGCAGCCCGAACAAACTCTACTACTCGGAACTGTATGTCTGAGACGAGTAGGCATAAACACCCTTCCCCCGTATTAGCCGTTGCGTAGATAACTAGGATCGGTGGTGGCCCCCGCGGGAACTTAACAGCATTCGCCGCCACAGTAATGTACCCCTCAATGTTTTACCGGGTACGAAGCTTAGGTTAGCGCGGCTCTTGCCGACAGACTTAGCCTTAATCCCCAACCCGGTTGACCGTGTGGTTAAGCGATTGTTCTAACTGCGCAACCGCTTGCCAGATCATAGAGCAGGTTGCTTCGGAAGGAGAACCCGTATGTCTACTCGGGACAAAATGCTTGCCGCGTTAGCAACGGCGGTAGGTGTCACGCTGAGCATTACCGTGCTGCTGGCCGTAGGGTGGAGGTCGGAAAAGGAAACGTCAGAGAGGCAGCTTTCTGTCGAGTTAAACTACAAGAGTAAAAATGAAAAGCAGACGGAGACTAGCGGCACGCCTCCCCGTACTAGCCCGGTAGAAGAACATACAGATTCCCGCACCGAGAATCCCACAGAGAATGGAGGACAAAGTAAGAAGAGCGATGGCGGTGCGGTTCTGACCACGACGTCGGTCGGGGGCACGTGGGTCTCGGGAAGGTCAACGATGCGGTACTCGTTAAGCGACGACCAAGGCCGAGTTCGTATTTACGGCTATGACGTTATGCGCGGGCAAAATGTCTTCTGCGGCTCGGGCACGATGACAGAGGGGAGACTGACCGTCCCTGACTTCTACTCATTTCTTGACGACACGCACGGCACGTTGAAATTGGATTTATCCCAAGACGGCAGGACGCTTCAAGGCACCTTTGAGGGCCTGAACCCGAAACAAGAAGGGCGCGTCGTTTTGCTTCGCGTGCCGTAAGAGAAATATGGAAAAGTAAGAGCAACGGTAGCGCCCTTTTAGAGAAAGAAGATGCCGAACAGGGTCATAGTCCCGAATTTGTGCTACTGAGAGTGGGCCGCCGAGATCGGCTAGGCTCGTTCAGAAGTGTAATTGTCTATATGAGCAAAATCCCCCGAAGGCAGAATCGGCCCCCGTAAGCGGTACATTAGCCCGACGAGAAGGGGTGAAAAAATGACGCGGTTCGAACGAAGGGCCGTGATTGTGGAGTTGGCGATTCTTATCCTGACTCTGATCGTTACTACCACCACCGGCGTAGGCGTTTATTACCAGACGACCAGACACTTCAACATTCAGCGCACCACCTACTTGATCGAGCGATTCGATACGCAGGAGTTGGTGGACGCCAGAGAGGTTACCGATGACTGGCTCGCGAAGGGTGAGAGCCCCAAATCTTTAATGGATAGTGCGGTCGATCCGCACAGCCGAGAGCCGGAAGCGTCGAAGACCGAGAAGGAAAAATTAGAATCGAAGAAGGCGGCGGAAGCGGCCGCCACCGTCAATAGTATCCGGGTCTTCTGTAATTTCTTCCAAGAGCTTGGCACGGCGGAGAAGCACCACACTCTGGACGAAGGCTACATGTGGGACGTGTTCGGGGCCGCCGTGACCAAGTACGGCGAGGAGTTAAAGCCGTTCATCGAGGAGATGAGGGTGAGACGCCAGCGCCCGCAGCTCTATCAGGAGTTTTTATCACTCACGGAGCGGATGAAGAAATTGAATGAGAAATATGCTTCGCAGCAAGACCGCTGAAGTTGTAACTATGGAGGGCGAATATCGAAAGTGAGTTCACCGGGCGGTGCCCGTAGTTTCGGAGATATGAAATTTGGAGACACGGCCGAGGGGCGGGCTCTGTCCTCTGAGAAAGCCGGAATGGCACATGGCTACCGGAATCCCGCAACAGCCAGAAGCAGTTGTGCCTAGTTAGAGGTCCGGCACGAATACACCCTTCCTATCACATTTACTCGCTCGGGTTGAGGCTGTAGTTAGGAGAGGTGGCAATAAACCTAAAACAAGAAGTCTGAATCAGCCATGACGAATGAACAGGTAGCACCCAAGTCCGTAAAAACGCCGAGTCATAGTGAAAACAGGAGTGATCACGCGCCCGCAGTCATTACAGATGTTGATCGGAACAATCCTGCAACAGCGGACGTGGGGCAGAATCAAGATGACTCAACCACGTCGATTCAGCGCACCGTTGACGAATCGCCCGGAGAACGTACAAAGGAGCATTGGTTTAGGAGTGTTGAGAGATTGTTCTCCTTCTTTGCCAACGTTGCTGTTGTAGTGGGCATCATGTTTGCACTTTACCAAATCAAGCAAGCCGAGCTTACGGAGAGACGCAGGGTCGCCATAGAGGCCGTCGGGCAAGTTCGGTCGGCCGAATTTCTTAAAGACTACCGGATGCTGAAAGCGGCTTACAGTTCTAAGCATGTTAAGGAAGAGGATAAAGACGCCCTGATAGATTCTCTGAACCACGTGATGAACGTATACGATAACGTCGCAATCCTTTACATAAGTGATGTCGCCGACAGGTGCATAATTAAAAACAGCATCCAGTCTGGCGCCCAAGAAGTGTCACAGATGTCTAAATTCTTTGAGTATCCGCCCGAGTACCGAAGTAATTTTGATTCGCTCTTAACCCTCATGGAACGGGAGGACTGCGGCGGTAAACCTTCAGTCCCATAGCAAGAAAGAGGTGCTCTATGAAAAGAAGTTTCTTCTGCGTTTCAGTAGTCTCTTTAGTTTTTGGCTTTTTGTTAGTTCCCGGCGTTTACTCACAAGGGGTGACAATTTCTGTTGGCAATAAGGTAATTACCATCCCTAAAGAAGAGACCCAGAAAGTTAAAGAGACAGTTCAAGGAAGGAAGCCGAGAATCGCCGCCAACTTTGATAGAGGGCGCGGGGACCGGGATACCGTCTCTTTGCAAACCGTCGAGCGACTGGCGAGAAGTTTCCGGCTTACCGAGAAGACAAGCACGAATCCACAGTTGGCATTCGGCGGGGCCGAACTCTCATACTGGCAGAGGCAAAACCTTAGCGAGCCCGAACTGGAGCTTCAGTTCGAGGCCAGAAGAATCATCCTCGATGCCGCCGACCGGCAGAATGTCCGCATACAAGACCAAGAAACGTTATCTCGGGCAGCGCGGGAATTCATTCGCAAGGTAAGCGAGGATGAAGATCCGTCAGTTAAGGGCGGTGCTCAGATAAACCAAGCTCCGGTGCCCGATGTTAGTGATCTGATTTGCGAAGGAGATACTTCCGAGTCACAAATTAGGCAGGCGTGGGAAGGATTGAATGCCGGTAACGGCGGGGTAGGCGTTAAGGAGCTTGAGAAAGCCTTGGCTTGTACGAAAGTCGCGATAGACACGTGGTCAAGTCAGGCTGACGAGCAGCAAGCCAAGCGACTTCAGGCCGGCGAATGCAAAGTAACTCCCAAGGCGCAGGAAAAGGACTCTTACTTCGCCTCGTATTGGGCGCTGAGCGACGTTGCAACGGGTTGGTTTATCCGCGGACAAGTGCTCAGCCAGCAAAAGAAGTGGGCGGAAGCTAGAGAAGCGTACAAGGTTGTTATTGAAAAATACCCCTGCGCGTACACTTGGGATCCTAGAGGTTGGTTCTGGCGAACAGCCGAAGGCGCAGAGCGCGAACTAAAAAAGCTACCGTAGAAAGAGCGATTTTAACCTGCTCCCTATCATTTCGGGTGTTCGTGAGGCTGTTTTTAGTCAGGAGGGGCCGGTAGTAAGCCTTTATTTTCAAGTGCTTACGCATACTGTTTGCAAAATTCGTCTTTTATGCCCGAAATATTATCCTTTTTCTGATTATATGCCCGAAAAAGTTCTGATTATATGCCCGAAAAATTCCCGTAACCCATTGAAAATTCATTGAGTAAATTCGGGGTTTATGCCCGAACGCACACACGCTCGTCCCCGTCCTTCAAAACAACTCGTTCGCGCTGCCTACGCCGACCACTCTCGCGGGCCGACGCTTCGAGCCTTCGGCCACCGCGCCCAACGCGCCCGCCGAACTCGCGCCCTTCGTCGAGCGCGTCTCGACGCCGCTGCGCGCGCACACCTTCAGCGCGCGTCTCGACCACAACTTCACGCAGGCGCACAACGGCACGGTTCTCTTCCAGCGCGCGCGCTCGAAGAACCTTCGGCAGTTCGGCGGCGGCCTCCGACTCGCCGACTCGCTGCAAGGCCGCGAGCGCGACACGGACGCCGTCGCCTACACTGACAACTTCGTCTTCTCGCCGACGGTCGTTAACCAGTTTCGCTTTCAAGTATCCAGCCTGCGCCCCGCGCTGCGCGCCGCGGGCAGCCGCCCCGTCGTGCTCATCACGATCAAAGACCCGCTCGACGCCTCGTCGTCGGCGAGCCTTTCGGGCACGCTCGTCGCAGGCTCCTCGACTTCCGGCGCGACCGACCGCGCCGAGACGAGATTTCAGCTTCAAGAGATTCTGACCATCGTCCGCGGCCCGCACTCGCTCAAGCTCGGCGCTGACTTGCAGCGCGTCCGCTCGACCTTCACAGACCTCTCGGACGCGACCGGCACGTACAGCTTCACGAGCGCGGGCGACTTCCTCGCGAGCACGCCGTCGCGCTTCCGCCGGCGCTTCAACACCGAGTCGGCGCAGAAGAATTTTTACGCCGGCATCTTCATTCAGGACGAGTGGCGCTTGCGCCCGAACCTGACTCTGTCGGCTGGCCTTCGGTACGAGAACGAGAGCGTCATCCGCGACCTCGACAACTTCGGCCCGCGGCTCGCGCTCGCCTTCGACCCGTTCAAGTCCGGCAAGACCGTCCTGCGCTTCGGCGCTGGCGCCTTCTACAACCGCGCGCTGCTGCGGACGATTGACGACTTCACGCTCGGCCAGAACACAATCGAGTTCGACACCGACAATCTCCCCGTCGCCGCGCGCCGCCCGTTCATCGCGGCGAACCTTCACTTTCCAAACACACTTGATGCCGTCTCGCCGCTCGTCCGCGAGTTCGGCGTGCGCGCGACCAACTTCTCGCGACGACTCGACCCGGCGATTCGCGTACCTGAGTCGTACCAGATAAATCTGGGTTTCGAGCGCGAGGTCGGGCGCGGCTTCGTCGTCGAGGCGAACTACACATTCAACCGCGGCATTCATCTCTGGCGAGAGTTCAATTCAAATGCCGCGCGCCTTCCGACGGGCTTCAAAGACTTCACCGAGTACCTTCTCTCTCGCGACTTCGCGAACTTCCGCGACGCCTCCGGCGCGCGACCGATCTACACTGCTAGCACCGCGGGCGAACTCGTCCGCTTCACGCTCGCGCCGCCTTCGCCCGATTCAATTTCAAGGGTCGTGGAATTCGGAGTTCCCGTCAGCGTCTTCAACCTCGCGAGCGTCAACTCGACGACCGCGCTCGAAGCCGCGCTCGCCGCGCTGCAACCTCTTCGACCCGACCCTTCGCGAGTTCAGGTCGAGCAACTCGCGGCCATCGGCAACAGCTTCTATCACGGCCTGACCGTCGAGGCGCGTCGCCGCTTCTCAAGCAGAGGCTCCGGCTTCGGCGGCTCTTTGCGCGCGGCCTACACGCTCTCGCGTCTGATTGACGACGGCGTCGTCAACACTTCGAGCGCGCTCCGCGTCGGCGATTTCCGCGGGGAGCGCTCGCGGAGCCTGCTCGACCGACGCCACCGCTTCGTCCTCTCCGGCGCGCTCGACACGCCGCGCCGGCTTTGGCGTTTGCGCTTCGCTTCCGTTCTGCGCTTCGCTTCGGGCGCGCCCTTCAACGTCTCGTCAGGCGGCGACGACCGCAACCTCGACGACGTGAACAACGACCGTCCCTTCTTCACAGGCGACGCCAGTTTGATTCATTGGCGTCGTCCGGGCGAGACGCTCGACCCGCGACTCCTCGAAGCGTTCAAGCTCCCCGCAATCGGACAGACCGGAAACCTCCCGCGCAACGCCGGACAAGGCCCCGGCCTCTTCACCTTCGACCTCAACCTCGCGCGCGAGTTCCGCCTGTCGGAGCACGCGCGGCTTCGTCCAACAATCGAAATAGACAACGTGCTGAACAAAACCGTCTTCACGTTCGGCGCTGAATTTATTGACTTCAACGCGCTCGGCCCGGCGGCCACAGACGCGCAGAGGCAGGCGTTCGCCGACACCTTCCTCGTGCCGACGCACACGCTCCGCCCGCGGACGATGCGCGTCGGCTTGCGTTTGGATTTTTAGTTGGTGAAAGGGTGGCGGAAGAAGCGCGGGCGAGTTTTTCTGCACCCGCGCGCCTTTACCGCGGATCGGGTTTGGATGAAGGTGCGCCGCGTCCGTCGTCCTGCCGCTCGGTCGTGGAGGTTTGCGCGTTGTTCGATTTGTGTTCTTCGGCAGACTTCTCGCAGCGTCCGCGCGAGCGCTCGATGCGCCGCCTCATCCAGTTGGTCATCGTCAAAGGCTTTCGGAAAAAGTGTCGAGGAAGGCTTCGACCACGCGCGGGTCGAACTGGCGGCCCGACTCGCGCCGGAGTTCCGCCGCGGCGTCGTCGAAGGCGCGCGGCGTGTTGTAAGCGCGGCGCGTGACCATCGCGTCGAACGAGTCGGCGACCTGCACGACGCGGGCCATCAGCGGTATGTCTTCGCCGCCCAGGCCGTGCGGGTAGCCGCGACCGTCCCAGCGCTCGTGGTGGTGCTGCGTGCGTATGCGAAGCTCCGCGGGCAGGCCGTAGTACGAGGCGAGGAGCGCGCCGAGGTTCGGGTGCAGCTTCAGGACGAAGCGCTCGAATTTGGTCGGCCTGCGCGGGCGGCTGAGGATTGATTCGGGGACGAGAAGCTTGCCGATGTCGTGCATCATCGCCGCCGACGCGAGTTGCTTCAGTCGCACGTTGTCGAAGCCGAGCGCGCGGCCCGTGCGGCGCGAGTAGCGCGCGACGCGGATGCAGTGCTGGTAGGTCGAGGGCCGCGCCTCTTTGAGTCGCCGGACGAGTGCGCGGACGCCGTCCGCCTGACTGCGCGCGCCGTCGGCCTGCCACTTCGCGCAGGCGCGTCGGAGGCGCGCGTGCCAACTGTCGTTCACGAGCCGAAGCGTCGGCGACAACAACTCAAGCGACAACTCTTCCTGCATCGGCAAACCTCCCAAGACTCGTCCCGTCACGAACTCGTCGAACTCATGTTCGGATTTGTGTCCGGCATCCCACACAACCGTTGGCGTCATCATTTGAGGGGGATTCGGACGCGCCTTTACAAGGCATCTGACGTGCCATGTCTTCTGCGCGCAACTCGTTCGCGTTCGTGCTTGCGTGAGGGTGAGCGCTTCAGTACAGAAAGGCCGCGCGAGCGACGAAGAATGTGAAGTTAGAGGTTGCCGGTTGAGAATGGGCTTGAGGTTCAGGCTGTCGAAGTGCGGCGAGCCGCGCGCGCCCGTGTCGCATTTCGCCCGCGCGCGACGCAACGCACGCACGATGTGGTGTCGCACGCGCGCCGTATCGTCGCGGCCTTCTGTCGGAGAAGTTTTAAGGGCCTCGAATCTGTCGAAGACGAAGGCGCGAGTCCGCCGCGTCGGTCTGTGATAAACTCGCACGCGTCCCGCGCGAGGACTTCAAAGGAATGAGCAAACGCGAAAAGCCGAAGAGCCTGGACGAGAGCGTCGAGGCCGCGATACTCGACGCAGACCTCTTCGTCAAGTACAAGGCGGCGCAGCGCGCCATCGAGCGTTTGCAGGAGGCCGTGGCGCACTACCCGCGCTCGGTCGTGCTGCGCGAGAAGCTGCGCGAGGTCGCCATCTCGCACGGGCGCGAGGACGAGGCCGCGCGCCAGTGTCTCGTGCTCGTCAACCTCTACATCTCGCGCGAGAACTTCGAGGCCGCGCACGAGCGCCTGCTCGAAGCCAAGCACATTGACCCGCGCATCAACATCGCGCCCGGACTCGAAGCCATCCGCCGCGCGCGCCGCCCCGACCTCCACCAAGCGCCCGCGCCGCCCGCGCCCGCGGTCGCGAGCCGCAGCGTCACCTTCGCGGGCGACCTCGCCACCGTCAGCATCTTCGACGCCGCGCAGGTCATCGAGAACTCGCGCCTGACCGGCGCGCTCTCCGTCGAGAACCCTGAGCGTCGCGGGCGCGTCCTCTTCAACGAGGGGCGCATCGTCGGCGCGGAGTGCGGCGCGCTCGCCGGCCACGACGCCTTCCGTCTCATCATCGAAGCGACGCACGGCACCTTCGACTTCGAGAAGACCGCCGACGAATTCCCCGTCACCATCGAGGCCGCGAGCAACACCAACCTCATCCTCGACTCGTTGCGCCAACTCGACGAAGAGAAGAACGAAGGGCAGTAAAGCTGTCAGCTTCTTTCAATCAATCAGGACGCGGGCGCGGAGCGACTCGGCGACTTCGAGCGCGACGAGGAGGCGGAGGAACTGTTGGTAGTTGCGGCTGCGTGCGCGGACGCGCTGGCGCTCGGTCTCGGAGAGGTCTTGGCGGAGAATCAGGTCGAGGAAGTCGTAGTAGTCCGACGCGGCGGAGAGGGGAAGCTCGCGCGTGTAGGTTGTGCGCGCCGAGTCTTCGGACGTGAAGCCGGCGAGCGCGTCGAAGAGGTTGTCGGTCGTCAGGTGCGCGCCCTGCCGCGCGAGTTTGATCGGCAGCCGAAGCTCGAAGAAGCGCAGCCCGTTCGAGGTCGTCACCGCGCGCAGAGACTTCGTGCCCTCGCCGTCGAAAGGCGAGTCGGGGTCGAGTATCACTTTCAGGAGGCGCGGCCAGTCCTGCTCGTCAACCGTGTCCATCGTGAGCTGCACGCGGTCGGCGAGGAATTTTTCAAACTGCGCCTCGACCGGGTACGTCACGCGCCCGAGGCAGCCGACGGGTTCGCCCTCGCCCGCGGCCTCGTGGGGCAGGTGCGCGGGGCATTGCGCGCAGACGACCGTCTCGGCCCTCATGCGCTCGATCTCGTCCGCCGCGCGCTCGACGAAACGAACCTTCTCCTCGGAAGGCGCGACGTGCTCGCCCGTCGTCAGTCGCGTGTGGAGACTTCCCAAACGGCCCCACGCGCGCAGGTGCTCTTCTTCGTAGCGCGCACGCAGCGCGCAGGGGTATTCGATTGCGAACTCTAAAGACAAACCCTTTTCGACTCCTTGCTTGCGAGGCCGGAGCGCGGACGCGCGACCGTCACGTGATTCGGCCCCTTCACGGACTATAATAGCAGAGTCGTTATCTAAATTGCCTACAGCTAAAGCTGTAGGTTATGAGCGAATGTTTATAAGCTCTTGGCTTTAGCCAAATTCTTCGGCTAAAGCCGAATGCTTGGGCAGTCTCACCCCGCTAGCTAAAGCTAGTGGCAATTTAGAAGCTCGCTACGGAGTCCGAGTTCTCAGGAGAGGTTAGCGACATGGCAGCCGCGCTCGAAGCGCCCGGCCCGAAGACGCTCTGGCCGGGCGGGCACGTCGTCAGCTTCCGCCGCGACACACTCGCGTTCCTGACGCGCGCGGCGCGCGAGTACGGCGACGTGGTTCGGTTCCGCGTGGGCACGGAAAACATCTTCCTGCTCAACCACCCCGACTTGGTGCGCGACCTGCTCGTCACGCACCACGAACGCTTCCACAAGGGCCGCGCGCTGCAACGCGCAAAGCGACTGCTCGGCGAGGGACTGTTGACGAGCGAGGGCGAGTTCTGGCGCAGGCAGCGACGCCTCGCGCAGCCCGCGTTTCATCGCCAGCGCGTCAACTCTTACGCGCGGGTGATGGCCGAGTACGCGGAGAAGACTTCCGCGCGCTGGCGCGACGGCGCGACGCTCGACATCGCGGGCGAGATGATGCGGCTGACGCTCGCCGTCGTCGGCAAGACGCTCTTCGACGCCGACGTTGAATCCGACGCGGACGAGGTCGGGCGTTCGATGGCGGAGGTGATGGCGTTGTTCGGCTACCTCATGCTCCCGTTCTCGGAATATCTCGAAAAGCTCCCGCTCCCGCCGCAGCGCCGCTTCCGACGCGCGCGCGCGCGGCTCGACGCGATCATCTACCGCATCATCGAGGAGCGACGCCGCAACGGCGCAGACCGCGGCGACCTTCTCTCGACGCTCCTGCTCGCCGTGGATGAAGAGGGCGACCACGAGGGGATGACTAACGAGCAACTGCGCGACGAGGCGTTGACCATCTTCCTCGCCGGCCACGAGACGACGGCCAACGCGCTCACGTGGGCTTGGTATCTGCTCGCCCAAAACCCCGAAGCCGAGGCCGCGCTGCACGAGGAGCTTGACTCGGTGCTCGAAGGCGAGAGGCTTCCGACGGTCGAGGACGTTCCGCGCCTTCAATACACCGAAATGGTCGTCTCCGAGACGATGCGGCTTTTCCCGCCCGCGTGGGCCGTCGGTCGGCTCGCAATCGAAGACCACGAGGCGGGCGGCTACCGCATCCCGCGCGGCTCAATCGTGCTCGCCAGCCAGTACGTCATGCACCGCGACCCGCGCTTCTTCCCCGACCCCGAACGCTTCGACCCCACGCGCTTCACGCCCGAAGCGAAGCAGGCGCGCCCGCAGTTCGCCTACTTCCCCTTCGGCGGCGGCCAGCGCCGCTGCATCGGCGAAGGCTTCGCGTGGACGGAGGCCGTCATCATCCTCGCCGCGCTCGCGCGCCGCTGGCGTCTGCGCCTCGCGCCCGGCCAGACAATCGAGCCGCAGCCGCGCATCACGCTCCGACCGAAGGGCAGCGTGTTGATGAAGCTTGAGCGCCGTGAATCGTGACGATTTGAGAGCGGGTTTTGTCTCGTCGCGGTTTACGCTTCACGGCTTCACCCTGCTAAGCTTGAAAGCAAGTTGACGAAACCGCGTCGGAGCTTCGCGGCGCGGAAGAGAGGAGCATGAAGAGTTGGCAATCACGCCGGACTTCATCGAGACGTTCAAGGTCGTCTGCCCGGCCTGCCGCGGCAAGGTCGTGTTGAAGGAGGACGCGAGCGGCATCAAGTGTCTCGAATGCCGCCGCGTTTATCCCATCCGCAACGACATACCCGCCATGATCGTCGAAGAGGCGACAGTCGAGGATGAGCAGCCCCGGAAGACAGGCTGACGCGGGCGCGTTCACGCGCGCACACGCGACGACTTCGACGACGCCGCTTTCGACGACTGACGTGGTCGTCGGAGAGCCGAGGGCTGACGCAGGCGTCGAAGAAGCGAGACCGCTCGCGCCCGCGCGCTGGGACTGGACGAAGGTGCGCCGCGTGCTCGTCGTGCGCCTGCGCTCGATAGGCGACACGGTGCTGGCGACGCCTTCGCTCCACGCGCTGCGGCGCTTCCTGCCCGGCGCGCGCGTTGACGTTCTGCTCGAAGACTGGGTCGCGCCGCTCTTGGAAGGCTTGCCGGACGTTGACCGCATCGTAACTGTCAAACGCGGAAGCAAGACTTCGCGTCTTCAGGTCGCGCGAGAGCTTCGCGCCGAGGCTTACGACGTTGTTTACAATCTCCACGGCGGCAGCACCGCCGCGCTCCTCACGCGCGCGACCGGCGCTCGGCACCGCGTCGGCTACGCGGATTACCGTTACGCCGCGCTTCACAACCACACCGCGCCGCCTTCGTCAAAGCTCTGGGGGCGCGAGAAGACGCACTCGGTCGAACAGCAGCTCGCGCTCCTCGGCTGGACGGGCGTGCCCGTCACCGACCGCCCCGCGACGCGACTCGCCGTCACGCCCGAAGCCGCCGCGCGCGTCGCGCAGAAGTTAAACGAAGCGGGACTCGCCGACGGTCAAACGTTCGCGCTCGTCCACCCAGCCGCGGCCTTCGACACGAAGACCTGGGCGGCAGAGAACTTCGCGCGCGTCGTCGAAAACTTGGCCGCGCGCGGCATCGCCTCGGTCGCCGCCGCCGCGCCGAACGAATCGAGCGTCGTCGAAGCCGTGCGCTCGAACGCGCGCGCGCCGCTCGTCGGCTTCACAGACCTTTCGCTTCCAGAGTTGACGGCGCTCGCCGCGCGCGCTTCGTTGTTCGTCGGAAACGACAGCGGAGTGGCGCACATCGCGGCGGCAGTCGCTGTTCCGCAGGTCGTCGTCTTCGGCTCGTCGAACGTCGCGCACTGGCGTCCGTGGTCGAGCGCGCCCGCCGAAGTCGTCCGCGAGGAGATGCCCTGTGCGCCGTGCCCCGGCTATACTTGCGCCGAGTTCGACGCGCCCGAATGCATCCGCCGCGTCGGCGTGGAACGCGTGACCGCAGCCGTCGAGCGCGTACTTTCAAAAGCAGTGACAAGTGACGAGTGACGAGCAAGAAAGCCGTTAGCCTTTAGCTATTAGCCCCTGGCCGTTGACGTTCGGCTTCCTGTTCTCAACTCGTCACTCGTCACTCGTCACCCGTCACTGCTTTCGTATGAATCAACTGACAGCAGAGCGCGCCGCCGAAATCGTCGCCGCGATGCGCGGGCGAAAGGTGGTCGTCTTCGGCGACGTGATGCTCGACGAGTTCGTGTGGGGCGACGTGACGCGCATCTCGCCGGAAGCGCCCGTGCCCGTCGTTGACATCCGCCGCGAGTCGGCGCACCTGGGCGGCGCGGCGAACGTGCTCGCGAATCTCCGCGCGCTCGGCGCTCAGGCGGCGGTCGTCGGCGTCGTCGGAAGTGACCGCGCGGGCGAGCGCGTGCGCGCGGAGTTGCGCGAGGCCGGAGCGGCGGACGCCGACGAGTCGCTCGTCGTTGACGTGAGCCGACCGACGACGGTCAAGACGCGCATCATCGCGCACAGCCAGTTGGTCGTGCGCGCCGACCGCGAGCGACGCACGCCCGTTGACGGCCCCACGGAAGAGCGAATCGTCGCCGCGTTGCGAAGGCTCCTGCGCGGCGCGCACGCCTTCGTCGTCTCGGACTACGACAAGGGCGCGGTCACGCCGCGCGTGCTCGAAGAGATTCTGCCCGCGGCGGAGGTCGCCGGGGTGCCCGCGCTCGTTGACCCGAAGATTCGCAACTTCGACTCGTACCGTCCCGCGACGCTCGTCACGCCGAACCACCACGAGGCCCTGCGCGTGACGAACACTGAAGACGACACGGACGAGGGCGTGGCGCGTGCGGCTCGCGCGATACGCGAACGACTCGGTTGCCGTTCGGTTCTCATCACGCGCGGCGAGCGCGGCATGATGATGCTCGGCGATGACGGCGAGCCGGTCTTCGTCCCGACCGCCGCGCGCGAGGTGTTTGATGTGACCGGCGCGGGAGACACCGTCATCGCGACGCTCGCCGCCGCGCTCGCCGCGGGCGCGACGCTCGTCGAGGCCGCGACGCTCGCCAACCACGCCGCCGGAATCGTCGTCGGCAAGGTCGGCACGGCCACCGCCACCGCCGACGAACTCATCGCCTCGTTCGGCTCCGAAGCGGAGCGCCGAAGCTGAAGACGCGAGCGGCGGCAGGGAATCAATCCACGTCGGAACTCCGACATTCATGTCACACCGGGGAATTTCAACGTTCATGCCAACAAGAAATTTTTTGCCGGCGGGCGGGCGCGCTTCGACGCTCGCCGCGCTTCTTCTCTTCGCGCTCGTCACCAACTCCGTGCCGGCGCTCGCCCGTGACGCACGGACTCAGACGCGCGAGCGACGCAGCGCCGAGACTCAAACGACGGGAGCGACGACACAAGCCGCGACGCCGTCGCGCACGCCGACGCCGAACACGTCAAAGACGACTTCGACGCCGAATCAAACTCCGACCTCGGCTCAGCCGCAGTCTCAAACTCCTTCGCCGACGCCGACGCCCGCGTTGCGGCAGACGAGTGCCGCGCCAGCGACGCTCGAAGATTTGCGCGCGCGTCTGCGCGAGATTCTGTCGAAGCCGGAGTTCGCCGCGTCGCGCATGACGGTCAAGATCGCTTCGCTCGACACGGGCCGCGTGCTCTTCGAGCAGGACGCGGACAAGTGGATGCAGCCCGCGTCGAACATGAAGCTCTACACCGTCGCCGCCGCGCTCGACCGGCTCGGCCCGGACTACCGCTTCGTCACCTCGGTCTATGCGCCCGCGCAGCCCGACGCTTCGGGCGCGATCCGCGGCGACCTCATCGTCTATGGTCGCGGCGACCCTTCTTACGCGACGCGCTTCAACCCGGCGGGCGACGCGGACTACTACCGCGCGATCAACGAACTCGCGTCGAACATCGCGAGCGCGGGCGTGCGGCGCGTCGAGGGCGACCTCGTCGGCGACGAGAGTTACTTCAGCGGCTCGGCGATTCCGGCGGGCTGGGAGTGGGACGACCTTCAGTGGTGGTACGGCGCGGAGGTGAGCGCGCTGACGGTCAACGACAACTCGGTTGACCTGACGGTGAAACCCGGCGCGCGCGTGGGCGACCCCTGCGTCATCACGGTCGGGCCTTCCATCCCGCTCGTCACCGTGGTTGATAGGACGAAGACGGACGTGCGCGGCGCGCGGCGCGAGTTGAGCGTGACGCGACCGCTCGGACAGAACACGCTTGAGATTCGCGGAACGATGCCTGTTGACGACCGAGGGTTTGCGGCGAGCGTCGCCGTCTCGCACCCGGCGCTCGTGTTTGCGACGATGCTTCGCACGGCGCTCGAACGCCGCGGCGTCGTCATCACGGGTCAGACGCGAACCGTTGACGCGCAGTGGCGTGCGGATAACAACAAGCCGCTTCAGGTCTCTTCGCTCTTCGAGATCGCGACGCGGCAGTCGCCGCCGCTCTCAGTTATCGCCGCGCAGACCTTGAAGCCGAGCCAGAACCTCTACGCCGAACTCATCCTGCGCGCGCTCGGCAAGACGACGGCGACCGACCCGCGGCAGACGAGCGACGAGGCCGGGATGGCCGCGGTCAAAAGTTTTCTCGCCAGCGCGGGCGTTGATCCGGGCCGCGTCGTGATGCTCGACGGCTCCGGCCTCTCGCGCGCAGACCTCGTGACGGCGGACGCGACCGTGCGCCTTCTCACCTACATGAACTCGCACCGCGCTGGCGCGGTCTTCCGCGACGCGCTGCCCATCGCGGGCGTTGACGGGACACTGCGAAATCGCATGAAGGGCACGGCGGCGCAGGGGAACGTCCGCGCCAAGACCGGCACGCTCGGCACGGCCACGTCGCTCTCCGGCTACGTGCTGAGCGCCGCGGGCGAGCGCCTCGTCTTCTCGCTGATGATCAACAACCCGCCGCGAGACGCCGACCCGCACGCGGGCTTCACAGACGCCGTCGCCGTTCTGCTAGCGACTTTTACAGGACGTTCCTGATAGCCGGAAGTTGACTCTTTGAGAGTCAGCGACGGCTTCGTGTGGGAGAAGCTACCTGCTCAGAGCATGAAAATTGAGGCTCAAAACAGGAAGGTTCATGTTTTGAGCCTGAACATTCTCGTTTTAAACTTGAAAATTGCCGCTCAAAACAGGAACGTTGACGTTTGGAACCTCAACGTTGAGGTTTAGAACCGAAATCTTCCGGTTTTGAACTCAAGGATTTTGGTTCCGAACCCCGACTTTCCTGTTTTGAGCCTCAAGCTTTCGGTTTTGAACCTGAAAGATGAGGTTCTGAACGCCAACATCGGGGCTTTAACCCGGAAAGGTGAAGTTTCACGGTCGCCTTACCGCCAGCCGAACGGCATGGGCTTGGAGATAACCGACGCCGAGAACGTTCATGCGCCGCCGCAAGGCGGAGGAGGCCGAGAGGAAGCGCCGGAGCTTCACTCCGTGAGCAGAATGAAGTTCGTCAAACTCCAGGGCTACGGCAACGACTATCTCGTCTTCGAGGCGGGAGAGCTTGCGGGCGTCGGCTGGCGCGGCGGGTTCGAGCGGTTCGGTGCGGGCGAGCCGTTCCCGGAGTTCGTCCGCGCAATCTGTGACCGGCACTTCGGCGCGGGCGGAGACGGCGTCGCGGTCGTCGAGCGGCTTCGAGGAGACGGCGGCGCAGACTTCGCTTTGCGAATCTTCAACCCGGACGGCGGCGAGGCCGCGATGTCGGGCAACGGCTCGCGCTGCGCCGCGGCGTGCCTGCGTTTCGAGAAGCTTTGGACTGACGAAGAGTTGAGGTTCGAGACGCGCGCGGGCGTCAAGCACTACGTCCTGCGCGCGCAGTTAGGCGAAGGGGCATTTCGATTCGAGGCGGAGATAGGGCGGCCCATGTTCGACAGTGCTTCGATTCCGATGCTGACGCTCGAGCCTTTGACCGAGGTGCGCGACTACCCGCTCGCGCTCGCCGACGGCGAGACGGTCGAGGTCACAGCTTTGCAGATGTGCAATCCGAACTGCTGCGTCTTCGTCGAGAATTTTGAGCGAGTGGACTGGCGCAGGCTCGGTCGCACGATTGAATCTCACGCGCTCTTTCCCGAACGCACGAACGTCGAGTTCGTCCGCGTCGTTGACCGTGAAAATATCGAGGCGCGCGTCTGGGAGCGCGGCGCGGATGAGACGCTTTCGTCGGGAACGGGCGCGTGCGCCGCGGCGGTCGCCTCGATGATCGGCGGTCACACTGACCGTCACGTCCGCGTGCATATGCCGGGCGGCACACTCGAAGTCAACTGGCGCGACGACGGCGAGGTTTTGCTGACGGGTGAGGCGCGGGTCGTCTATCGCGGCGAGTGGCTTTCGGGAGGGTCGGTAAACGGTTGAAGGCAGAAGCGAAAGTACGTGGTCATACACATAAAAAACGTCCCCGCGAGCATCTTTTCGGTACGGTTTTTTAGGGCACATTGCCACTAGACGGGCGCTAAGTCCCGTGTTATCTTCTCTTGCGTGACAAGCGGACTTGATGTTCGCTTGTCATTCGTTTTGTACGGGAATCTTTCGGCGCTCCGCATCAAGGACGTGGTTCCCCACTCCGGCTGACTTGTACTTCACTCCTAGAGCCGGAGGTCGAGGACGGGAGGCAACTAACCTACTCGCGCGCCGCCGAAAGCCCAAACCATCGGGAGGAGAACCGAATGAGTAAACCCCTTTTGGGGGGCAGTGCGGCTGCGGTCGCGCTTCTCTCCGCTTCGCTGCTCTTTATATCGCAGCCTTCAGTAGCAGAGACCCTCGCAGGTTCGCAGGAGATACAACAGAAGGGTAAGGGCGTCGCGACCGAAACGAAAACCCCCGACGCGCAACTGTCACAGACGGAAGCAGCAGTCGAAAACGGCGACGCGATCAAGGAGACGGAGAACACGGGCGCGGCTGGACTAATCGCTCCGCTGACGGCCATTGACAAGTTAGGACGTGAAGCCGAGGCCGAGACGACGGCGCAGTCTTTGACCTTCACGGCGACGGCTTACAGCCTTCGCGGACGCACCGCGAACGGCAGCACCGTCAGCCGCGGGATCATCGCCGCCGACCGAAGGGTCTTGCCCATCGGCACGCGCGTTCGCCTCGAAGCCGGCTCGTACAGCGGCGAGTACGTCGTCGCGGATACGGGCGGCGCGGTGCGGGGTCGGAGGATTGACATCTGGGTCCCGAACACGGGCGAGGCCATGCGCTTCGGACGCCGGCCCGTCAAGCTCACAGTGCTCACGCGCCAGCGCCCGCGCACGGCGAGCCGGCAAGGACACTGATCGAAACAACTGAATAAAACTTTCGGCATTTTCGCCGAAGAGACAAAAGCCGCCGTTCTTTCTAGGGACGGCGGCTTTTGTCTCTGTTCGCGTAAATATGGGCCGCGGAAGGTCAAGCGTGCGAAAGAGTCGTGGAAGGTTGCAAGGCCCGGACGGTCGCGTCTAAGATTCGTCGCAGGCTTAACAACTTTCAGAAAGCGAGTTCAGTTCGGCGAACGCCGCGCGCCGCGTGTCGGCACTTGGGGTCGCTCGCGTTTCGCCGGAGCGCGCCGACGAGTGCGCCCGCCGCCGATGGAAAAAGAAGAACGCATTGCGAGCGTCCCGCAGTCTGCGCCGCTCGTCGAAGTCAGGCGAGGCTCAATCGTCGAGTCCAGACACCGCGGGCACGTCGCAGCCGTCGGCGGCGACGGGCGACTACTCGCGAGCCTCGGCGAGCCGGAAACGGTCACGTACCTTCGCTCGTCCGCAAAACCTTTTCAGGCCGTCCCGCTTTTGACGAGCGGCGCGGCTGACCGCTTCGGATTCGACGAGCGCGAGATAGCCATCGCGTGCGGCTCGCACAGCGGCGAGGACGTTCACGCCGAAGTGGTCGCCGCGATGCTCCGAAAGATCGGCCTCGACGAGAGCTTCCTGAAATGCGGCGTCCACGAGCCGTTCGACCGCGAGACAGCCGACCGCCTGCGCGCGAGCGGAGAGCGACCGAGCGTCCTCCGCAACAACTGTTCGGGCAAGCACACGGGGATGCTCGCGCTCGCGTTGCACCTGGGCGCGCCACCTGAAACCTACGACCATCCAGAAAGCCCGGTCCAGCAGGCGATCTCGCGCGCCGTCTCGCAGTTCTCAGGCGTGCCGGTCGAAGAGTTGGCTACCGGGACGGACGGTTGCGGCGTGCCCGTCTTCGGGATGCCGGTGCGGGCGATGGCTCTGATGTACGCGCGTCTCGTCGCGCCGCCGGACGAGTTCGACGAAGAGACGAAGCGCGCGTGCCGCAGGATGGTCGCGGCGATGACGGCGCACCCTGAGATGGTCGGCGGGACGCGCGAGCGTTTCGACACGGAAGTGATGCGCGCCGCGCCCGGAAGCGTCGTCTCGAAGGTCGGGGCGGAGGGCGTTTACACCGCGGGCATTCTGCCTTGCGCCGAGTGGCCGCAAGGGCTGGGTCTGGCCTTCAAGATCGAAGATGGGGAAGACAGGCGCGCGCGTCCGACCGTCGCGGTCGAGTCGCTGTGGCAGCTCAATGTACTGGATGAGAACGCGCACGAAGCGCTCTCGCCTTACTCGACGTTCGCCGTGCGGAATCATCGAGGCGATATTGTCGGGGAAATTCGACCGTCGTTTGAACTGAAGCGCGCATGACGGTACGCGCACGTACTCAGGTTGAAGCCCCGCGTGTAACGTAAGCGTTCGATGGGCTTGCGAATGGTACTGAATGGGTACGGATTGAGAGGGCCGAAAGAAGAGTCGTTCGACGGGTTTGCAGCGGACTAAAAATAAAATTTCGACGACTTTTACTGGCGAAATTTGCGATGAAGGCTTTCTAAGCTGAACTGCTAGATGATAATGGCATGGTCGTTGCCAAGCCCAGGGACAGATAAAATGTTGAAGGGGTAAATAGAGTTATCGGGTCAGGCTCGGAGACTGCTAGTGAGTGAAAGCTTTGGGGGAGGTTTTCTCTCACTTCTTGCGGGCGGCAACTCTTTGGGGGAACGGGGTGGTCGTCAGCGTAGCAGTCGAAGGGCATCATTTAGCGGGTTACTGATTCCGTTTCTGTTGGGGTTTGGGGGAGCCTCGCAGTAAGATCAGTAACCCGCAAATTTGTGACCGGGTGCTCTATAACAAAAAAGCTCCGCGAGTTTTAGCTCGCGGAGCTTTTTTGTTGCTCGCAGTGAGATTGACAACGCCGCGCCGCTCGCCGCGCCTCATGCTCATTCTTCGCTCGGCCCGATCAGTTTTGTCGCGGGGACACGGGGCGCGTTCAGGTCTTCGAGGTTGAGGCGGAGCATCCCGCCCGCGTCCGAGTAAATTTCCTGCGCGGTGTGCTGCGCGCGCCGCCGCAGGAAGATCGCGCCGCCGACGATGCCGCCGACGCAGAGGCAAAGCAGTATCGCGAGCGCGGTCGTGATCAGCGTCGTGATGATGACGCTCCCCATCGTCCGCGTGTAAGCCCTCGTCGCGATCTCTTCGGCGTGCGGGTTGCGCCCCAGCCAGCGCACGTCCTTCTCGTACTTCACACCGGAAATCAGCCTGTCCGCAGTCGCCGCGTCCGGCGCGTCGAAGACGAAGACAGCGTAGTTACCGACGCGCTTGTATTCGGAAGGCACGGGACGGCCCGACGCGCGCAGTTGCGCGATGCGCCCGTTGATGCTCGCGTCGTTGTCGGCGGCGAACTGCGGAGTCATGAACTCGACGACGACGAGGAGCGCGTCGCCGTACTTCGCCGTGACGGCCTCGGCCCCGCCGTCGAAGCTGAGGGCGTCGAGCGCTGGCCTGTCGCCGGCGGCCTTTTGCAGTTCGGGCAGACTCGCGGCGTGGCCGACTCCTTCCTTAACCTTGTTCTCCCAGTCCGGCAGGTGCGTGACGAGCACAGAAAAGTCGTTCGCCTGCTCGGACGGCGCGGCGCTCGTCTGCGTCTGCGCCGGAACGACGGCGAAAGATAAAGCGAGGAGCGCAAGGGCGAACAGGGGCCTCGTCAACTTCGATGCGTGCATCTTGAAACCTTCCATGCGAAAGCGCGAGCGACCGCGTGCCGGACGATTCCGCGGCAAAACGTTTGGATGAATTAGACGGCAGCGTCGTTGTGTTTGTTCCGCCGCCTCGGATGATAAGGCCGGGCCGGAGTCAATGCCAGCGGCGGAGTTCGCGCAGGAGGAGGTCTGCGTGGCGGCGCGGGTCGGGAATGTTTTTAAGCACGGTCTTGCCGCCCGACTCGCTCGCGTTGTCAATGACCACGTCGCCGAAGCGCAGCACGCGCTGAAGGATGGTCGAGCTTGTCGTCACGTCCTGAATGTTTCGCAGGGGGATGTTGCGCGTCGTCTGCGAGACGAAGCCCTGGTCAATCTCGATCTTCGAGTCGGTCAGCGTGTAGCGGAGCGTGTTTCGCTTCAGGTGCTTGTACGCCGGGATGAGCAGCAGCGCGAGCGCGAGCGGGATGGCGATGAGAAGCGGAACTTTCAGGAACGCGAGCAGCGCGATGAGCGCGATGCCGCCGAGCGCCGCGAGCAAGTAGCCGGCCTTGATGAAGAGCATCGTCGGGCGGACTGTGAAGACGACCTTCTCGTCGCCTTCCGGCTCGCCGTTGCGTCGGACGGCGGCGGGCGTCGGCATTCGCACGGGCGGAGCCGTCGGCGTTCGCACCGGCAGAGGCTCGACCGGGCGCGGTCGCGGCTGCGCGACGCGAGTCTCTTCCGACGCGAGCCGCGTCAAGTCCGAAGCGAAGCGCGTCTGTTCCGGGTCTGCGGGCGCGCCGCATGCCGCGCAGAATCGCGCCGAAGCGGTCATGCGCTCGCCGCAAGTTTGACAGGTCTCCATCTCTTCTCACTCCGCCTCGGCCATCTCGCGCGCCGCGTCGAGCAACTCGACGGGATCGTATGGCAGTTTGATGACAGCGCGCGCGCCAGCCTCGACCGCTTCGTCGCGGAGGTCTTCCCGCGCCGACGGAATCAAGACGAGCGCGGGAGTCGTCTGCGTCGCCCCCGACTGTTTCGCCAGCCGCCGCAGCATCTCGACGCCGTTCATCCCTTTCAATTCATAATCAACGACGAGCAGGTCGGGCCGGTCAATGCGCAAAAGGTTCAGCGCGTGCTGACCGTCGAAGGCCGCGCGCACCTCGAAGCCTTCCGAGCGCAGGAGCAAATTTATCTGAGCCATGCGCGCCGAGTCCGAGACGACGAGCATCAGCCGCCGAATCCTCGCGCGCATGGCCGAAGACGCTCGCGACGCGACGACCTCCGACGCCCCGGCTGAAGCCCCCGCCGGAGCGACTCTGCCAAGCGGCGATTCGTCAACGGCTGCCTTCATCTTCCTTCGCTCCGCGTCGGCGCTCGCCGCGTGAGCCGCGCCGAAGGACACGCCGCGCGGCGTCTCTTCGATGCCGTAAACGACGACGCGCGCCGCCGAGTTCTCCGCGCGCGCCCGTTCGAGCGCCGACTCGGCGCGCTCGACCAGACCCTCGACCTCCGCGCCGTGCGAGGGGAACGAGGCGACGCCCGCGAAGAGTTCTCCCGCCGCCTTCGACTCTAAAAACTCTTCGCGCAAACGCGCGAGCGTCCTCGCCGCCGAAGACTCGTCCGCGCCCGGCAGATAGACGAGCAGAGTCGCCGGGCCGTAAAAGGCCACGGCGTCAACCCGCCGCAGGTTGAGTTTCAAAAATCCGTGCGCCGCGACGAGCGAACGCACGCGCGAGTCTTTAAATCCGTCTTCGTCTCCGGCAGCACCTTCGAGTTCGGCCTTGCCGTCGCCCGCGCGCTTGCCGTCGCTTTCGCGCCCGACGCCGCCGCGCGTCTCGACGAGCGCGAGCGAGCCGGTCGCGCCCCGGCCCAGGTCAGCGCCGACCGCGTCGAGCAGGAAGAGAAAGTTGTCAATCTCGGAGCGTTGGTCTGCGACCGCGGGCGACGAGCGGCGACCAGCTTCAGCGCGCCACAGGAGCGCTTCGGCTCGCGCGCGCAGCTCCGCGACCGGCGCGTCCTGCGCGAAGTAGTCGTCCGCGCCGAAGTGCGCCGCCGCGCTCCGCAGCGTGCGCTCATCCGCGCGGAAGAGGAAGACGACGGGCAGCGCGAACGACTCCGGCTCGGAGCGCAGGCGACGCGCGACAGTGACGAGTCCCGCCTCGCCCTCACGAGCGCTGAACGCGACGAAGACGATTTCAGGCTTTAACTCCCCGACCCTCTGAGTCGCATCTTCGACAGTCACGGGCGAGACAGCAAATCCCGCCGACTCGATCTTCGCTCGTAAGACTTCCGCGTCCGCGCCTTCGTCGGCGACGAGCAACGCGCGCCGCGCGGCTGCGACCGAGCCGCCGTGCGGCGCGCGTTGCTCGTCGGTGACAGTCGCTTCGGCGGCGGATTCGCCGTCAGCGATTTCGTTGGTGGTGGGTTCAGACATTTCAGTCGTGTGACTCGGAAACTCGGTCGCGCGCGCTTCAGCCGCGCGAGAAGCTTTGAAGGAGGCGGCACGCGCCCGCCTCTTTCTTTCCGGCGCGCCAATCATACCGCGACCGTCGGCGCGGCAGAAAGTTGAGGCGCGCCCGAAAAAGCGAACGGGACGGCAATCAAGTCCGTCCCGTCGCTCGTTCTTCGGAGAATTTCAGTCGCGTGTCACTGGCTGACGAGGCGCAGCTTGCCGTCGGGAGTGCGGACGGCGAAGACGTTTCGCTCGTACACGAGCGGCGGAGGCTCCGCGGCTTTCAACTTCGCGATCTGCGAGCGAGAGACGCGCTGCGCGGTGCGCGCCGTCGAGGGGTCGCGGATCATGTCGTAGCGCTCGGAGATGCGGCGCACGTACTCCTGCGTCTCGCTGTAAGGCGGGACGCCGCCGTACTTCATCACCGCGCCCTCGCCCGCGTTGTAGCCCGCGAGCGTGAGCCGCACGTCGCCGTCGAAGGTGTCAAGCAGGAAGCGGACGTAGCGCGTGCCGCCCTCGATGTTCTGCCGCGGGTCGAAGATGTTGGCGACGCCGAAGCGCGCCGCAGTCCCCGGCATCAACTGCATCAGTCCGCGCGCGCCCTTCGGCGAGACGGCCATGCGCCTGAACGAAGACTCGCGGTGCATGATCGAGTAGATCAGCAGCGGGTCAACGCCGTTGCGCGACGACGACTCGACGATGTACGAGTCAACAACCGGGTCGCCGGTCGAGAAGCCTTGCAGGGATTTGACGACCGCAGCGGAGGCGGCGGGCGGAGGAGTGTAAGCGACCGCGGCGGGCCGAATCGAGTTTGAAGAACTCGCGGCGTTCGTCGCGCCGGGCGCTGCGGTTCGCGCGGTGAGTTTCAGCCTTTTGTTTCTTGCGGCGGGCTTCGTTTGGGCGGGAGGAGTCTGGACGCGCACGCCTTCGCGCGTGTCGAAGTTGTCGAAGCGGTAGTGATAATCAGACTGCGCGACGGCTTGGAGGGACGCTGTGATGATGAGGGCGCAGAGCAGCGGGATTTTCTTCATGTCGGTTCTCGGCGCGGGCGGCACTCGCGCCGTCCTTGCGGTTCAATCCGGCGGGGTCTCGATGCGAAAAGTGGTCGGTTGAGGGCCGGGCTTCCTGTCGGTTTCAAACACGCTCGGACGAGCGCAGAAATAGAATAACACATCGGTCAGACAGTGTTCAACCAAATTTGCTGCGGGTTTAACTGCAACTATTTTTCGATTTGCCTTGCGTCGAGGTCGGGCGCGGCTTCAAAGTTAGCGGCTCAGAAAATGGGCACGGGGCGGGAATTCGAACGGGAGGCGGAAGGGTATTGACAGCGCGTGTATGATGTATGGGCTTTTCTGTTAAGACCCAGGGGCGCAACTTCACTTTCAACTGCGTGCGCCGTCCCCTTGCCGACGCACCCCCTCAAAAATAGGAGAACAACATGAAAAGAATGCTCACGGCGGCGCTGGCTGTGCTGCTCTCTCTTTCCACTTTCGCCTTGGCGCAGAACACGAACACGTCCAAGACGGCAAACGCGAACGCCGCGAAGCCTCGCGGCCCGGTCTTCCGAGCGAGCAAGGATCAGATCACGCAGGCGCAGACAATACTCAAGCAAAGGGGATTCTACTCCGGCGACGCGAACGGCAAACTCGACCAGGCGACGCGCGACGGGTTGAAGAAATATCAGGGCGCGGAAGGACTGAAGGTCACGGGCACGTTGAACGCCGCGACCTTGCAGAGGATGAACATCACGCTCTCGGACAAGCAGAAGACCTGGGTCGCGGCGCACAGCTAGAACCCGAAAGAGGTCTTCCGCATCGCCCCGGTTGCGCCGCTGAAAAGAGAGAGGGGAGCGTTGGGTTACATCAAGCGCTCCCCTCTCTCTTCGTTTTTTTCTGTTGACTTCAGGCCGACGCGCTCTGCTCGGTGAGCAGTCGCTCGACGATCTGGTAGCTGGCCTCAAGCGCCTCGCTCAACTTCTGCGGCTCCGGGCCGCCGCCCTCGGCCATGTCGGGCTTGCCGCCGCCGCGACCGCCGATGATGGGCGCGAGTTGTTTGATGACCTGTCCGGCGGGGACACGCTTCGCCAGATCGTTCGACGTGCGGACGATGAGCGAGGCCTTGCCGTCGGCGCGGCGACCGAGGATGACGACGCCGGACTTGATCTGCGCGAGCAGGGTGTCGGAGAGCTGCCGCAGAGCCTGCGCGTCGAGGTCGCTCGCCTCGCGCGCGAGCACGCTGACGCCTTCGACCTCGCGCGCCTCGCCGCCGTTCTGCTGCGAAGCGCCGCCGCCGAGCGCGACCTTCAGGCGCAACTCGTCGGCCTCGCGCCGCGCCTTCTTCAACTCCTCCTGAAGCCTCCCGACCGCAGCCGCGATGTCGTTGCGCGTCGAGCGAAGCTCGTGGGAGATTCCGTCAACGAGCGCTTCGGTCTCCTGAAATCGCAGGAACGCGTCGCGGCCCGTGACGGCGCGGATGCGACGCGTGCCCGAAGCGATTGACTCGTCGCTCGTGATCTTGAACAGACCGATGTCGCCGGTGGCGCGGACGTGCGTGCCGCCGCAAAGCTCCTTGGAGAAGACGCCCCCTTCGCCCGGCACTGTCAGGACGCGGACGCGCCCGGCGTACTTCTCGCCGAACAGAGCCATCGCGCCCGTCCGCATCGCCTCTTCGAGCGGGAGCAACTCCGTCCGCACGGGTTCGTTGCGGAGGATGTGGTAGTTCACGAGCCGCTCGATCTCGGCGACCTCGTCGCGCGTCAAGGGCTGGTAGTGCGTGAAGTCGAAGCGCAGGTAGTTCGGCGCGACGACCGACCCGGCCTGCTTGACGTGCGTGCCGAGGACTTCGCGCAGCGCCGCGTGCATCAGGTGCGTCGCCGTGTGATTGCGCCGCGTCGCGTCTCGCGTTTCAACGTCAACTTGCGCCGAAACCATGTCACCAACTTTCAGATTTCCTTTTTCAACCTTGACCCTGTGAACAACCAATCCCTGCACGGGGGAATAAGTATCACTAACGGCAGCGCGCGCATAGTCATTAACGAAGTCACCAATATCTCCGACTTGCCCACCGCTCTCTGCATAAAACGGAGTTTGGTCAAGAATGACTTCACCCTCGTCACCCTCATTCAGTGACTGAACTTCATCATCACCTTTAACTAGAGCGACGATTCTTGAGTCGTCAACTGTCGTAGTGTCATAGCCTCTGAATTCGGACTTAGTGTTGTGTCTGCGTGACAAGGCAATGTAAACGGCTTTAGCCTTTTTATGCTCAGACGCTGCTCGTTTTTCTGCATTACCTTGCTGAAGTTCCTTTAGTAACTGCTCTATCCCCTTTCTGAAATCTTCCTCACTAAGTTCCCCCACGTCTCGAATGAAGGTCATGGGGCCAAGAGAAGGCACTTCATCGCTTTTTACTGTGTGAGCGATTTTGTACTTGCCTTGAGTCAAAACTACGTACATCAAGTCAATAGGCGTCCCAAATGTATCGTACAGTTTTGCAAGCTCTAGAGTCGGAACCGCCACTTCGCCTGTTTGTTGGCGACTTGAAGCAATAAGCTCATCGAGTTTCTTCAACCCGACCGTTAACGTAGTCCCGAATCTCTCTTCCTCAAGTCGCACGATTCTCTCAATAAAGCTGCGATGAGTTCCGAGTTCTGGATACGCCTCCTTCATCTTGTCAACGACGAAGTTCGTCACCTCGTGGAAGAATGGCCCGTCGAACTGAAGCGCGTGGCGGCCCTGGTAGATCGCGCGGCGCATGATCTTTCTCAGAACGTAGTTGCGCCCCTCGTTGCCGGGCAGGATGTTGTCGGCGATTGAGAAGGCCGTGGCGCGCGCGTGGTCGGCGATGACGCGCATGGCGAAGCCCTCTTTGGTGTCCGGCTCGTAGTGGCGGTCGGCGAGCTGCGCGGTGAAGAGGACGATGTCTTTGAGCAGGTCTGTGTCGTAGTTCGACTTCACGCCCTGCAAGACCACGGCGAGGCGTTCGAGTCCCGCGCCGGTGTCAACCGAGGGCGCGGGCAGCGGTTCGAGCGCGTACCTGCCCGGCTCGGTCTCGACGCGGTTGTACTGCATGAAGACCAGATTCCAAATCTCCATCGTCGTGTCGCCGGGGCCGTTGACGAGTTCGGCGCGGTTGAACTCAGGGTCTTCCGGGTGTTCGCCGAGGTAGTAGTTGATCTCGGAGTTCGGGCCGCAGGGGCCGGTCTCGGCCATCTGCCAGAAGTTGTCCTTGCGACCGAAGCGCAGCACGCGCTCCGGCCTCGCGCCGGCCTTCACCCAAAGCTCGGCGGCCTCGTCGTCGGCAGGCACTTCCGTGTCGCCCGCGAAGACCGTGAACCACATCCGTTCGGGGTCGAGCTTCAGCTCGTTGACGAGCAGGTCCCACGCGAAGCGGATCGCGTCTTCCTTGAAGTAGTCGCCGAAGGAGAAGTTGCCGAGCATCTCGAAGAAGGTCTGGTGGCGCGCGGTCTTGCCGACTTCGTCGAGGTCGTTGTGCTTGCCTCCGGCGCGCAGACACTTCTGCGAGGACGCGGCGCGCGCGTAGTCGCGCTTCTCCGCGCCGAGGAACACGTCCTTAAACTGGTTCATGCCCGCGTTGGCGAACAGCAGCGTCGGGTCGTTCGCGGGCAGCAGCGGACTCGAAGGCACGCGGCGGTGCCCCTGCTTCTCGAAGTAGCTCAAAAATTTTTCGCGTATCTCGTCGCCTGTCATAGTTACACCAGTAAGCAGTAAGCTGTGAGCAGTAAGCAGTGAAGGCAGGGCAGAGGACATCTGCTCACCGCTCACAGCTTACTGCTCACTGACTGAAGTTTAGCACGCGGGAGACGGGCGGGCGAGGCATGAGGCGGACTCACTCGCCTTCTTCAACGTCGGCGGCTGCGGCCTCGCGCACCTCGCGGATGATGAGGTCGTAGGAGAAGCCGAGGCGGAGCAGGTGGTCGTAGAGGCTTTTGGTCTCCTGCCGCGTGGTCGGGCGACCGCGGAGGCGGATGCGCTTCTCGATGGCGCGGGCGATGAGTTCCTCTTCGGGCGTCTCCTGATAGACGAGTTCGAGCGCGGCGTCCGCCGTCTCCTTCGAGACCTTTTTGGTCTTGAGGTCGCGCGCGAGGCGCAGCCGACCGACGGGCTTCTGCCGCACGCGGTACGAGGCGAAGCCGAAGGCGAAACGCTCGTCGTCGAGGTAGCCGTACTCTTTGAGTTTGGCAAGAGCGTAGTCAGCCGCGGCCTCGTCCGTCCACTCCTTTTCCAGAAGCCGCTCGCGCAGTTCCGCGACCGAGCGCGGCTTCGCGGCGAGAAGTTTCACCGCCCTTTGCAGCGTCCGCTCGCGCGCCTTCTCCGGGTCGAGGGGCTTGCGCGGTCGCGGCTCCTCTTCGCCCTCGCGCTTCTGTTTGAAGTTGCGTTGTCTTCCTCTTCGCATCGCTTGAAGATACTGTAACGCGCGCATTCATGGCGGGCAAACTCTTAACCACAGAGGTTACAAAGGTCTTCACAAAGGGCACAGAGAAATCTTTGTGCGCTTTGTGATTCCACTTTGCCCCCTTTGTGGTTAAGCTTTATCTCGCGGCAAAACGCAGCTTCAAAGATATGGACTTTCATGGACGGAATCTTAATCGTTGACAAGCCCGCGGGCTGGACTTCGCACGACGTTGTGGCGCGCGCGCGGCGCATCTTGAAAGAGAAGCGCGTCGGGCACACCGGCACGCTCGACCCTTTCGCGACGGGCGTCCTCGTCTTGCTCGTCGGTCGCGCGACGCGGCTCGCGCAGTTCCTCGCGGGCGCGGAGAAGGAGTACGAGGCGACGATTCGGCTCGGCTACTCGACCACGACGGGCGACCTGACGGGCGAGCGTCGCGACTCCGCCGACGACGCGGGGGGGAGGAACGAGGCCGCTGATGCAGACAGCGCAACGGAGGCAGAAGCGGTTGACTGCGCGACGCTCGGACGCGGGCGGGTCGAGTCGGCGCTCGCGGGCTTGCGCGGCGAGATAGATCAAGTGCCGCCGATGTACTCGGCGAAGAAGGTCGGCGGGAAGAAACTCTACGAACTCGCGCGGCGCGGAGAAGAGGTCGAGCGGAAGGCCGTGCGCGTCCGCGTCGAAGTGTTCGAGATCGTCGTCGGCGGGGGCGGCGAATTTTTAAAGCGCAACGACGACGGGACGTGCGACCTGCGCGCGCGCGTCGTCTGCTCGGCGGGGACTTACGTCCGCGCGCTGGCGGAAAGTCTGGGCGAGTCGCTCGGCACGGGCGCGCACCTCTCGGCGCTCAGGCGGACGCGCGCCGGAGAGTTTCACATGCGCGAGGCGATTGTGCCGGACGAGTTGCAAAGGGTCGTCGAAGGCGGCGAAGGCGCGAGAGATTTTTTGATACCAATCGAGGCGGCGCTCCCACACTTGCCGGCGGCGCATCTAACCGCCGAAGAGTCGCGCAGGGCGCGGCACGGCGCCGCCGTCCGAGCGCGCGGCCCGGTCGGAGGTTTGAGCGACGGCGCACACGTGTTGATGTTCGACGAGTCGGACGCGCTCCTCGCGGTCGGAGTTTACGACGCGGCGCGCGCGACGTTGCAGCCGCGCGTGATGCTCGCGTCTGAAAAATAAGTGTTGACGGGCGCGGGAGAGTGCTGTGCTATAATCACGCTCAAACAGTGGGTCGCAAAAGGAAAGCGGCCCGGCCAACGCGGACGAAGGTCAGCCGCGGCCCCTTTCCCCGTTTTGATAAATCGTTGAAGAGTTGAAAGTGTCTCGACGGCGCGGCTACGGCGCGAGGGAAGCGCGGGCGCACGGCACACGCATCGAGGCCGTTCCTCAAAGCGACCGGCGCAAAGGTCGCCGTGGCTTTCATCCGAGGGCGTGACTCCACACGCCGTCCATTCTCGCGCGCGAAGCCGGCAAGAGGTTTACACAAGGCTATGCAAGAGCAGGATGGCAACAACAAGTTCGACATTTCGGCGAGGCTCGAAGAACTGAGGCAGGAACATGCCGCGCTCGCCTGGGAAGGAAGCTTCCGCGACTACTTCGAGCTGGTCACGCAGAACCCGCGCCTCGCACAGCTCTCACACGCACGCGTCAACGACATGATCCACGCCGGGC
>Ga0070740_10000427_pt1 | contig 92185 bp, 107 predicted proteins | sample Coa_R2_FD_67286 | JGI IMG/M metagenome (GOLD analysis project Ga0070740, IMG submission 67286) | Surface soil microbial communities from Centralia Pennsylvania, which are recovering from an underground coalmine fire - Coalmine... | ecosystem: Environmental > Terrestrial > Soil > Unclassified ... | reverse complement strand
GTCCTGCCTTGCTTAAGGGCCGTTTGGCTTCGTGCCATTGCCATATTCAGACAGGCGCTAGTATATAGGTCTAACCATAGGCGAATAATAGGCGATAGTTAGACCTATAAAGGTGTCATTTAATAGTAATGGTAATGGAAGCTCAACAGCAATTGGGTAGACGTTCAAAGCTCTACAAGTCGAATAAAGAATCAAACTCTCTCAAGACCACGGTCCCAGGGACATATGTTGACCTTTGTAATATGACGGAAAAAGATGAACTGGAATGGAGTCACGAGAAGATTGATGGAGAATGTATTTTGAGGGTCAAGGTGTTAAGAGGTAAGTAGGAGGTAAGTTCAATGTCGAGAATAACGGAAGAGGACAGAATCGAAGAAATTAGATTCAAAAATAGAGAGATTTGGGAGATGATAGCTCGTCCTGATTTTGGAGATGATGACATTGCCAATGTCCTAAATGGAAGACAGAAAGAACAAGCAAATGTAATGAAACAATCTGTCGCAGAGTTGAACAAATATCGTTGCCCACTTTGTGGCTATGAGCCTGAGTGGTCATACTACCTGTATAAAGTTTTTAAAAATGATATTTATTCTCAGGTAGCTGCAAACCTTGTCACTCATTATAGGCATGTCCATATCAAGTATTACGACAGAGCTTGGCAAAGTAAAGCATACAGAAAGAAGATTCCCATGTATGACTATGATGGTCAGAAAGAGTTAGTGAATAACAGGGCAAAAAGACAGATGATACGAGCTCTTGTAAAAAAGAAACCTGAAAATTGGAGAGAAATTATCAGAGGATTCAGGAACCTGAAGTACAACGATGCAAAAACACAAGAGCTGTTGCAAAGTATGATTCTTAAATAGATTGGTATCAATCAAAAGACCCCGGGATGCCATTGGAAGGGTATCATTGTCATCTACATAGTCACATACAATTTTGATTTATGGAACCAATCGTGTTTGAATGTGAAAGCAAGGTATTCAGAGCTACCAAGAAAAGCCTTAGCCTTCGTACCACAATCCCAGAAGACATTGTTCAGTTTTTGAAGTTGCAGGCAGGATCTAAGGTAAAGTGGATAGCATACATAAGGGAAGGCACTGTTACTGTCATTATCAAGAAAAAGACAGAATCCTAAACTTCATAGTCATTTGAATATGACTATGCAAATGCACAATAAAGCAAGAAACCCCATGATTGATAGTGAACTCTTGTCACGAGCGTCACGAGCTTTTTACGTACCCTTAGATTTTTTTGGAGTGCTTGTAGAAAATAAAAATAAGGAGAGATTTAAAAATAAAAAAAGGAGTAGGGACTTTTGCTCGTGACACCCGTGACATTATGAATATTGATTCATGTTTGTTTGGGAAGTATCCTTTATTCTGACGCCAACATAGACATGATACCTGCCTCCGTCCTTACGCCTTCTTTGCCTATTTTCTATACCTAAATCAGCCAATTTGGCACCCAGCGCGTTAGGCTTAAGTGGGTTGATTTGTTTCTCTGCAGTACTCTTGTTCTTACAATAATCTGTATAGATATCATAGAATTCCTTGGTTTCAACCTCACCTTCAACATCTTTGATAAAACACTCTTGAAGGACAGCTGCAACATGATTTTCTAGCTTCAAATACTGAGCTTTTACCTCCTGCCATGATTCCAAAGCATATTCTGGATCTTCTTTCAACTTTCTGAATCCATCCAGAGCTAAGTTGAGCAGACCAGATAGTTCATTTGGAGTCTGCAATTTTGAATCCAAGTCCTTATCGGCCTCTTCTTCGCTGAAAACCCTCTCAAACATTATCAAAACAAGACGTCTCATTGTAGAAAACGAGTTGTCAGGTGGCGGAAGCTTGTTGAAAGAAAAGGCAAGCTTGGCACCGTTAACAAAATGAAATATTGGTAAGCCTTTATGCTCAGCAGCAATAAGGTCACCACCACTCAATGACCTTATTATCGCCCAGTTCTCAATATCATCTGCACTTACGTCACCTGCAAAGTTGAGTATTTTTCCATAAAGCTGTGCTCTCGCAAATCGCTCATCTGCAAGTGACTGTAATGTAACCGCACTGAAATTGTCAGGGCCTACAAATGCCCTCAAAAGTCGACCAAGGGTGCCTTTTCCATTTCGCCCTGATCCGACGAGAAAGTACAGAGACTGATATCTATAGTCTCGTGTAAGAATATCACCCAACAGTCTCTTTACTTTATCTTGATTTTTCTCGTCTAGTGATGTTCCCAGAAACGTCTCAACAGCTGGACAGACTGCTTCTAGGTCAAAATTTACTGGCAACTGCACTATCGATAGATATTCTGGGTCATGTGGATTCAGCTTACCAGCTTGAATATCAAGTAGCCCATTTTTCACATTGAGAATATATGAATTGGAATCAAATTCCGACCTATTTGCGGGAGTAGTCCTCCTGATCATCTCAATAACTTCGTTTACAACTGCAGTCCGGGCTCTCGCCCAGAGTTTTGGACATTCTATTTCGATAATTCTCTCACCATTTGATAGATACTTGCCATCTTGGTAATAGTAAATCTCACGTGTATCATTCATAGTTCTGAAAACATATTCCTTCTTTATCGTCTCTGCAAGCTCAAACGCCAAGTCGTTATTATCTACGAGTGACTTGTGGGATAGAATCCGAGAATATGTAGTTTGGATAATTTTTCTTGCAGTGGATTCCCCGGCTATACCAGATATGATGGATAATAATCCCTTGTACCCCATGACCACCTGTTTCTGTTTCTTATACGTCTCTTCCAATGCAATGAATCGAGATTGCTTTTCCTCATCCTCTTTTGTTAGCCTCAAAAAAAGCTCCTTTGCAGATTCAAGAGTGACATCATTTTTTAGCAGGAAGCCCGCTAGATATAGGCAGATAACATTGCGATAGCACTGTTTATAGTGCTCTTTTAACAATTCACAGATTGTATCGATATCAGGATCCGTTAGCCCTACCTCATTTGTAGAGAGTGAATTCAGTTGACTGCCTTTCTGAGAAGTTTTTGGCTTCAGACAATCACTCAGTAGTTTGATAAGAGAATTGTAAAGCCCATCTGCCACCATTATTTTATTCTGACCGATGTTCTGATACTCAAAATCCGGATATTCTCTATGCCTAGAAGGTGGCAAGGAACAGAGGCCGCTGGTCTTGTCAGTTTTGATCTCAAATTCCTTCCCATATATGCAATCTTTAACCTTAATTGGAGGATTTGGCTCATGGGAGAACCAGTAAATATGATATCCAAAGGACTTTTTTGTTTTTGTAACAAATGTCATTTCTCGTGATTTGTCTATTAACGAATATCTTGCGCCATTGTCAGGGTCTGCCAAATTAACCAGAATCCTAAAGACATCCTGACTATCGATATCTAAGCAATTGAGAAATAGGTTGGTTCCATGTTCATCCTTAAAGTGAGTCTTACCGAAGCAAGTTGCAACGTTATAGAATCCAAAGAGCCTTTTTGCAAGCTCTTCCATATCCCAGCTATTCTCATATATTGAACTCCAGGAAATTACCGGAGTTTTCGCATCGTTCCTCAATGGCACAACTTTGAAGCCGATTTTGAACAACTCCACCACGGTGGCAGGCTTGACCATTCTTTCTGCAGCTGATGTCATGCTTCAGCTCTCCTTGGATAGAACGTTATTACGAGAGAGTTGCCCTCTAGCCTCTGCTCTGTATAATATTGGTCAGCCACCAGGCCAAGGCGGTCGCTAATTTCGGGTGCTAAATGCACAGCGAGATTCTTTCTATGGTAAAAGACTGTGCGCGGCCATTTCCTGTAGCGCCGCTTCTTTGGTTGATAGGTGGCATTAACGTTTTTATCTAAACTCTGTATAATCTCAGACATAAGTCAAGGCCTCCTTGGTCTTGTCTTGAAGTGGGTGCTCGGTAGCTCCTGTCTGACCATTGCCCTGGAAAGCCAATGGGTCAGACAGGGCATGACTTTTTTGCATACTAGAAAATTGTACCAAGCAGTTATCCAACTTTGGTTGCAGCCATTCGCTTACAAACAAGCACTATCTTCCTCCAAGTTTGTCGTGGAATTTTCCAAAGGCGGGAGGATTAGCGCTTCGTAATACTCATGGTACATCTTACCATGCATTACATTCATCCAATAATGAAATTCTTGATGGCCGAACTTTTCTGCTACCTTTACCAAATCTATCCAGCAACCGACTGGATTGTTGGAGAAATCCCAAGCTAGATCATAGGCTGTATGCTGACAGATTTTACACATTTCTGAAAGCAATTCAAAGTCAATGTCAAAGATGGTTGGTACTATTCCCATGGGACCTCACTTTACTTTGCTGGCTTGAGATGCTAACTCGTCTCTTAGCAGGAATTCTATCAATGAATGATTCTTGTTGTGGTCGTTCATGAGATACAAGCCCTACATGATGTCTACTAGCAGTTTCATTCGGATTTCCTTCGGTCGAAGTTTCATGTATTGAAGCAGCATCTCATGATATTCCCAACAAATGGAATCCGGAAGTTTGAATCCTGGTGGATAGGTCATATCGAGCCCTCCACTTGAGATTTCTGTCGCTGTATTTCCTTGATGTATTTCCCCTTGGTATCCTCTCGAAGTTTTTCTCGCCAGGTTGTGAGTTCTTTGATTACAATGCTCTTTTCATGTATCGTAAGTGAGTCGTACAGGTTATCAAGTATCACTTTCAATACAACAACATGGAGAAATGCGCCTGTGTTAGAATTGAATGCACTTCTTAAAGGGTTCCCTAATTCCATTTTTTTGCGATATGGAAGATGGAGCATTCGGCAGTATCGATGGAGAAAAATGTTGGCTTGCCTGAAGGTCTCGTCTTTTGTGAAATCAACATGGACTTTGTAAGGCCCATGCACACTCTCAACTCCTTCCTCAATCCAAGTATTTCGCGACCCAACCTGTCCTGCAGTATATCCGTCTTGTAGAATTCCATATTTTGCAAGCTTAGCAGCCAAGCCTTTACTGCTATCGGATATCCATTCCATTTGAGTACCGTTTTTTGTTATGAGGCTTGGGTCTGAATCAGAAGAGTTGAGAAGTAATTCTCTATTGGCATCATTATTTATTTCAAACTTGAGGTTCTCAGTCTCTGTCTTGTCAATAATGCCGCACTTTGAGCAGCTAACCTCATGTTGTTCATAGTCACGCTTGAGAATGTGCATGCCGTTTGGATCTTGTCTGCATTTTTCGACTATCATTTTGCTATAGCTTCACCTTCTGTTGCTTTTGCTTCAGCTCTGATTCTCAATAATTCCTTAGTCGGATCATCTGAAGTATTGACATAAACGGGGATCAGTAGTGCACACCTAGGACAGGGAATACTAGTATCAGTAAGTTTGCCCGCAATCATTGCTTGCTCTTCTGATTCAGAAAGGTCGCTGAAACGAACTTTCCATCTAGAATTATCATCTATTGATGATGGAACAGAAGAGGCAATGTCTGTTTTGACATCTGCTTTAACTTGCGCTGCCAATTTATCTGCTTCAATTTGCTTTACTGCTGCGCTCACAGACTTCTTCTTTTGCATAACAGCCTCAAGCAGCGGTCCATATTTTTCAGGATTCTCACTGACAGCTGTAACGAGCTTGACCTCTTTTCGTAAAGTATCTTTCTTGACACCTAGTGCCTGCTCTGCGACAGAATAAGTTGAACCCCTTGGAAAGGTGTCTGTTTCAGACGCCTTCTCTAACTCGTCTTTACTAGGTCGATGTCCAATTCTTGTAGCCTGGATAGCTTGAATGATTGCAACTCTTTCGGTAAGCGTGTATTCCTTTCGATGTGCATTTTCGTCAAATTCAGCCTGCAGTGGATTTGCAAGCTCAACAACATGCACAGGTACTTCTTTGAGTCCTAATTTAGTAGCACAAGCGAAGCGCCTTCCACCGCAAACCAACAGGTATCGAGAGGGACCTTTTCTGACTACTACAAGAGGTTCGAGTATGCCAAGCTCATTTATTGATGCGATTAAACCAGTGAGGTCTCCCGGGTCTTTTCGATACCGCTCTCCAACCTCAACTTGATCTAGCGGAACAATTGAAATTACAGACGTCAATCGAAGCTAGCCTCCTCCCTTTGGGCTATCTCACAGAAGACAGCTCCCAAAATTTCAAATAATTTCTTTGATGTAATTTTCATATAGGGTCACACCTCGTGTCGGGTTGATGTATGCAGGAGTCCTGTTGGAAGGGACAACTCCTGCCCCGACGGTTTTACGTTGTAGCTGCCACCTCCGATGGCCTGAAGGCTAAATCGTTCATAAGAAGGTCTGCAGCACATTTATCGCAGAAATGGCCAATGAGATTGAGATAGCGCAAGCGCAATACTATATTCCCCGGCTTTGCACAGCCAAGTCCCGCACATTGTTGAATTGTTGAAAATTTCTGCATGCATTACCGCCTATCGTAATTCAAGCTTCCTGAGAAAGATGCCGTTCTCTTTTTCTTCAAGTATTACATGAGCAGGCTTCTGAAGACCATATTTGATAGCAAGCCGTCTTGGAATAACCAAAGTACAAGATGCATGACCGGCAAGAAAGGTTTTGACAATTTCCTTTTGCTCTGAATTGTCAGACATGAAGATATTACAGTAATAATGTTAAATAAGCACTACGTTCGGTTACTAAATACTAAGTGATAGTATGCAAGCATTGGTGACTATCAAGTCTATTATCAAAGGGGATCGTGCAGATGCAAGAATTTGTAAGTGGATATTAAGTGGCAACATCGACGATAAAGAGTTTCTTGAAAAGGGTTTTATCATCACTGAAATCGGCAATTGGCTAGTTGATCATTATCCGCCTTATGTGGAAGAAAAACAAAGTAAGATATCTAAAAGCTACCTTCTCCATAGACATCGCAAGCAGATTGAACATATGGTAGAGTTACTTGTCAAACTGGGTCTTCTTGAACGTGCTGGAACCAGAGTGGCCCTGAAAACTAAGGAAAAGATTCCAGCGTACAAAATCACATCGAATGGAATGTTTTTAATTTATCTGATAAGAGCGCTCAGTACATCTGAAAAAGGACGCTCAATGAGTTATGTCGAGAGATGTCTAGAACTAATAAAAAATCAGATAATGCAAAGCCCATCTCCCGTGTCACTTTACTTTGTGGCATTCTTGAGACAAATTGTGGAAGATGACCTAAAGATGTCGATTCTAAAAACAATGTTTTATTTTCTCAAATCAGGGCTCGTTGTGCTAGATGAATCATTTAGTCTTTTAGATTTTTTTTCACAGATACAATATGCTACTGGATTCATGCAACCTGCGAGTTTGCAGGAAAAGGCGAAAATCGGGTTTAGTTCACTCACAACTCCAATCCAAGAAAGTATACTATATTGTGTAAAACTAGATTTTGAGCGCAGGATTTCTGAAGCGCTTCCGGGCCTAGAGTGGGAGCAATTGCGGTATGAACACAGAAACGAACTAGTTGTCGTTACAATTGCTATTTGTGAAAAATGTCATTTGCAAACTTTTATCGGGAGACAAGCTGCATACTATCTTTTTGAATACCGAAAATTCGAGAAAAAGGATTATCTTGAGGCCTGTCCAAAATGCAAAGAAAGAGCATTGCGAATTTATGCGGTTTGGAATCATGATCTAACTACTCGCTATACAAGACACCTGCAACATAATACACCACATATTATAGGTGGACTACAGGAATTGATCGGAGAGTTTGAAAGTGAAAGGTCAACTCCATGAATAATCCATTCGATAGTTTGTTCCTAATGCTTCTTTTATCACACGTTTCAGGCCTCACAGGAAATCCCGAAAAGATTTGGGCAAGATTCAACCCTACAATTTACTGAAATCGACTTTCTTGCTTAACTCAAGTAGCTTCTGTTCCACAATAGTTTCCACTTCCTTCTTTTGCCTCTCCATAATCTCGGAATGAGCCTGGTTTGTCAGAGGGAATTTACATCTTGGATTGAGGCAGTACTGAGCATCCGGCTTGTTCGGTTCAGAGCAGTTCGGACATGGCTTTAATTTAATAGAATTTTCATACTTTTCTTTTGGCTTGATTATTCCATATGCTTCCAGCAGCGAAATGCTAGACTCGTTACCAAAATAATGGATGTATCGTGCAGGCATTTTGCTATCCATCGACCAGCCAGAATATTGCCTCAGTACATGCTCTTTCAATATCTTCGACTTGTTGGTAAGGCCTGTATGTCTGAAAATGTAAGGGGCCCACGGCTTGGTTAGCATGCTTCTAATCAGAGCCTTGTCTGCAGGAGGTACTTCCTTATCGTCCTTTTTGAGCAGCTGGGGAAAGAATGAGTCTCTATACTGTTCTCTAAAGTGCTTGCCCAGCGCATCCTCTGTAAGGCGTTGGCCGTAAACCTGATCAGCAAGCGACACAAAAATGAAAGCATTTGGATTGTCGCCATCAGGATGGCCTCCCTGAAGCCATTCCTTCAGGTATGGCAGAGACCATATGAGTGGCAGCCGTCGGTTAGTTGTCTTACCAGACACGTCAATGTAGGCATACTTTGTTCCATCACTTGCGGAGTCATATGAAATTTGATGGATCCTTCTGCGCAAAATCTCGTGCGGTCTTGCTGAAGTGTCCAGGGCAACCATCGCCACATATGCTCTGTCACGTTTGTTCTGACAGTATTTCAAAAAACAGGCTATTTCTTGGTCGGTCCAGATATCGCCAGGTCCGTAAGCGCTGACCTCTTTTCTTGGCAGTGGACGAATATTTACACAGTCGGGTGTTTCTCTTAGTTTGGCGTTAGGTTCGTCAGGATTGTAGAGCCATCTGAAGAATTTGCTAAAAACCATGAGTCTGTTATTATAAGTACCAATCCAGCGGTGTTTTCCATCATCTTCTTCGCTTTTTCTGAGAGTATTGAGATATATGATAATATCCTGCTTTGTCATGCTCTTGAATGATTTGTGATGAAGCTCCCGGGAAAGCCAGTAAAGGATTTTCAACTGCCATTCCTTGGTTGAATTTTTGATATTAAATTCCACTTGTTCAGCATCAAAAAAATCACAGAGTATCTTGGCATTGGCAGGGTTTGCCTCTAAAAGTTCAATGAACATGTTACGAAAATATGGCCTTGAAAGTCCGTCAGTCAGCTTTACAATTCTGATTCTAAGGTTGGCAGTGGAAATCAGCTGTTTTTGCTTGAGTCTGGCCATCTGAATAGGCAGCTATTGCCTTGAGTTGTTTATAAAGAGATGGCTACACTACACGAGACGTGCGCCGGGAGTGGGACTCGAACCCACGAGTCCCGAAGGACATCAGCTGGCGCGTCATGCATTTGACTGATCTCGAGGCTGACCCCTGTTAGGGCCGATTATGACTTACCTAGCTTGGGTACCCCGGCAACCCTTTTCATAAAGTATTGCAATTTATGCCTTTTTCGTGGTGACAAGATATCTGTTATCCTGAAAGTGAGCAAAGTCAATTTAGAAAAAATATATTGATGGAATCTATAACCAAAGGTCGTGCTTGCTACATCAATTAGACCTCCAAGCGTACAGGAAGTCAAAAAACTGGACGAATCAGATTATGCCATCATGTCCGCACTGGCATATTCGCTTAAGGAACGAATACAAAATTATATCGATATCGATCCGTTTACGGCACCTGATCCGTTTGACGAAAAGCAAGACTACAACTACTCCATATTTGTTGACAGGCAGAATCCAAATCGGCTAGTGGCAATGATAGCAAGTAAAAAGAATAATCCTCTCCCTCAACTCCCTTGGTCCAAGATACTTACACCTAGGCTTGCCAGAGTATCTGTTGCCAAACAAGAGGCATTAGGCCTAAAGAGTGAACTGATGCCAAAGAATACAAACAACTTTTATCCCTACCGCAGGTCAGGCAGGATAGATGGGTATATTATGTTCGCATTTCAGATCTGCGGACAGCACTGAACTGACCCTTATTTTTTGCCTTCTCTATTTTTATCCTGTTTTATTTTGCTTTACTGCTTTGTTTTTTTTATTTCAATTACGGATACTCTATCTAACTGCTTCAGCATTTCACTTAGCGACTTTCTTACTTCCTCTTCACTGTCGCTAGATATCCGCAAAACCTCAAGCAGTAGGTCGTTGAAGGATATGCCATTGCACATATTCCACAGAGAAACTGCGGTATCGTTTACTCTATATCCTTCTCCTTTTTCGTTGATGAGAAGAGGAGTACCGTCCTTGTCGTTCCCTACCATTCCTCTCCGCAGAATTATCTTGTTGCTTCCTATTTCTCTGCTTCTTCGTAACATCGTAGCAGGTCAGCTTTTACTTGCAAAGCTCCGCCTATTATCCATTCCGTTGCGTAAGGCCTTCAGTAAGCAATTGCAGAATGGTTGTTATTTAGGAGGCAGGATTGCCTGAGGAGCCTGCAACATTGCTGCCAACTATGCAAAGTGAAAAGATACTTGAATGCAATATTGCCTGCACCTTCTGCCAGTCAATCTTAAAATAAAAGGCACCAGTAGAGGCTGTGTATTGCTCTTTCGTAGCAGAAACGATTCCAAACAGGCCCCCAGAAGGGAGCTGGTGATGACAAGACAGGTGGCAAATAGCATAATTACATTTGCCAAAACTTGGCATCCAAATGAAGGTATCCTGATCTTACAGGGCAAGAAAAAGAGACACCAGATCATAGTTGACGGGCTGGTTATACCGCCGTTTTCCTCACATGGCCCATATTATTCTGGTTTTCCTGTCTATGAACTTCCATTCGACCTTTCGTACATGGGTACTGCCCATTCTCATCCAGGTGGCTCAAACAAGCCCTCACCAGAAGATCTGAACAATTTCTATGGGTTTGTATCTGTAATCATAAGTTATCCATACGAAGAAGAGACCATAGCTGCCTATGACAGAAACGGAAGCGACGTACCTATAACAATAGTGGATCAGTAAGTAGTCAGTATGCCAGCTGACAGAAAAGAGAACTATGCATAACGCTCGTGATTTGTATCTTGTTCTGCTTATGCAGGTTCAGCCTCTCCGCCTAAAGTCGAGTTCTACACCTCTCTTTCCGTCATGGCTGAATGTGAAAGATTCATCAGGCATGATTGGAAAGCTGGACATGACTGTGGCAAAACAGATTGGACACTTGTCGGCTGGAAGCCTTGTCTTATCGAAAAATGTAGCACACCAGTAGCAAGTCTCGCACAACAAGAATATAGACGGCGTCTGAGTCTTCTTACTTGCCAAATCCCAAGGTATATGGTGGCGGTGGTTAATTATGTTGACTGTTACTTACTTTTCAGCATTCTTTATTCGATTTGGTCATCTCTCTCTATATCAATACGAACATCCTTTGACTCATAACACTCCTCTATAGCTTTTTGTGCAAATCCTCTTGGTAGAATCGTATCTCATCATACTGCTCGATGCAGGGCAGTACAAATAAGAAACGTAGAAAAAGGGTTCGACAACCAATAAGTCATGTTCAGGCTTGACATTGGAAGAGTTGCGAAACAGAGCATTTTTCCAGAATACCATAGACGTGTGGATTATGCTCTGCAATGAGAAAGGATGGGAATGGTACAATCTGGATGCATATCGCAAGTTTATATCATTTCTTAATTCAACAGGCATCCGGATGCAGAAATTTCCACTTTGCATCAAAGAATCTGGAGGAACATATGAGCGTGGTAAGGACAAGGCAAAGTTTCTTGAGGATCTTTCACATCTTGGCTCAGAGGACGCATCTGCATATACTATCAAGCTTGGAGCAGAAACGATATCTGCAATTCGCTCTTTTTCATACCTCCCTATAAGCCAGTGACGGCCGCGGCTTCTTGGCAGATGACCATTCTCCATCTTTCAGTCTATTATTTTAAAGCTCTTTGCCATCGCAATTTCGCAGAAACATCTAAAGCATAACCAGGCAGCAGGCATCCAATGTCTGCAGACAACGAGCTGCCTGTTGGAGTAATAGAAGAAGGAGGCACAGAAGCAAGCAGCCACACCAACATCCGAGCCAGCCAGAAAGGTCAAACTGCCAAGCCGAAAGCCCAGCAAGAAATGCTGTTTGATAGTATCATAGGTTATGATGATGTGAAGAGGATGTTTAATCTATCATTAACTTCGGAAAAGCCAGTTCACATACTGCTTGTGGGTCCGCCTGCATCTGCCAAGACCCTCTTTATGCTAGAGTGCATGAAGCTTGAAAGATCATTCTTTACTCTGGGCAGCCATAGCACCAAATCAGGGATGATAGACTATCTATTTGAGAAGCGCCCAAGGTATCTTATCGTTGACGAGATTGAGCATATGCCAATGAAAGATCAGACAGCACTGCTAAGCCTCATGGAGACAGGTATAGTAGCGGAAACGAAATTTCAAAAGACGCGAAACACCCAGTTGAAGACATGGGTATTTGGAACAAGCAATTCTATAGAGAGAATGCTTACGCCGCTGCTCTCTAGGTTTGTTGTGCTGCACTTCAAGCAGTATAAATACGAAGATTTCAGACAGATTGCAATTCATATGCTGTCAAAAGAAGGAGTCTCTAATCAAGTAGCCGAGGCAGTGGCCTTGTCAGTCTGGTCAAGCTTGAAATCAAAAGATATACGAGATTGCATAAAGGTGGGCCGGTTGGCAAAGACGCCTGAAGACGTAGGGTGGATATGTCAGACTCTAAAAAACTACCGACAGCCATGAGGTAGTATAGGCAAGATCCTCGGCAACAGAAATGCAGGATGTTGATGGGAGGACAAGACTTAATTCCTGAATCGACACAAGTCTAAGTACAAGATGGGTCTGGACTTAAGGCCACTTATCACGGTCTCTCCAATAAAAATTGCCGATCTTTCAAACAAAGTTGTAGCCATTGACGCATACAACACTATTTACCAATTCCTTTCCACCATACGGGGTCCTACAGGGGAGCTTTTAACAAATGGCAAGGGCGAAGTGACAAGCCATCTCAGTGGCATGTTCTACAGAAATGTCAATCTTCTTGTGGAAAATATCAAACCTGTCTATGTCTTTGATGGCAAGGCAGATGCCCTCAAGATTGCAGAACTTGAGCGCCGCCATAGGCTAAAAGAAGAGGCCTCAGAAAAGTACCAACAGGCGCTGGAGGAAGGCCGGCTGGAAGATGCTGTAAAATATGGCAAGCGCACGGCTATCATAAACGACGCGATGGTTGAAGAATCCAAGAAACTTCTGTCACTCCTAGGTATACCACATATTCAGGCTCACTCAGATGGCGAGGCCGCCGCCGCGTGGCTTACGAATCAGGAGATAGCCTTTGCATCAGCAAGCCAAGACTATGATTCGATATTGTTTGGCGCAAAGAGACTTGTGCGAAATCTTGCAGTAAGTGGCAAGCGAAAAGTTCCTAACCGGAATGTGTATGTAGATGTTGAACCTGAAGTAATTGAATATGAGCGTGTTCTGAGGGAGACAGGTCTTAACCGGGAGCAATTGGTGGATGTTGGAATACTGATAGGCACCGACTTCAACCCTGGTGGCTTTGCCGGGATTGGTCCAAAGACTGCGCTAAAGCTTATCAAGCAGTATGGAAGACTCGAAATGATTGAAAAGATAAAAGACCAGCTGCAGGATGTCCCGTACCAAAAGATAAGGGACATCTTTCTGAACTCTCCTGCGCCAGAGGGATACAATCTAGTTTTTGGTGAGGTAGACAGAGAAAAGATAATTGATTTTCTCTGTATCGAAAAGAGCTTTTCAGCAGATAGAGTAACAGGCGCGCTTGACAGGCTCAAAAAGTCGATTTCAAGCCGGAGTCAGTCGCTAGAAAAGTGGTTCGCCTAGATCTTTCCAAGAGATCAGGTTTTACTATTGCTTGTTTGAATGATATAGAAAAAGTAGTCAACAGATGTCAAGCGCTCGCGAATGTTTGCGGGTATGAGGTCGTTCTCCGGGGTATTTTCTCCTCATGTGTCCTGATGGCCTGTTATAGATAAGCTCAAGGAACCAAGCCTCGTGCTCAATTTCTTCCTTGAGTATGTCCTTTGCAATGTCATATGTTGCAGGGTCCTTGCCAATTGTCAGATTGCACATTTTATTCCAGTTCACAATGGCACCCTGTTCTGCTGCAAGGCATTTTCTCAGGATCTCGTGCATATTAGTAGGCGGTATAGGAAGCTGGAGGAATTGGCAGCCCGACATCCTGACAAACTCCTGTGCGTCATTTGGAAGGCTGCCTCCAAGCTCGTATATTCTCTGGACACAGGACTCGTAGTGACTTAGATCTTCAAGCCGGGCATCTTCGATTATTCCTTTAACACTTTCCCCGTCCATGCCTGTGCAGTGGACTCTGAGATTGGTAAAGTAATAATATGCAGTAAATTCGACCGATGCATTGTACACAAGGCCCTTGATTATTTCTTCTACGTTGGCGCCATTTTGTTTTAGAACGTTTATCCCAACTATGTTGGGTTTATCTTCTGATACGATAGCTCGTTCCCCTCCTTTTCTTCATTCCTGTGTGTCTACTTTTACCATGGCTTTTTAATCCTTATTACAGGTCAAGTAGAAATCTGACTACGGTATTGCCATTATTCTGCGTTATCTGCATTTCATGATAAGTTACAGCCTTTATCTCCACTTTATAGCGATGTCTAGCAAGGTCAAGTTTCTCTCCTCTAGCAGTCCCATCAAGTAGATAGGTATCATTCTTTCGAATACTTACTTTAAATTCTGATAATACAATTCCATCAGCGACCAAGAGCAACATCACCTTATCAAGCCAGTCAAAGAGCAACTGGTAAAGATCATGACCACTTGCCGATATAGAAAACTCTACAGAGGGTCTGATGGTCTGGAGATCTACCATTGTATCATTGAGGGCTTTGGCGGCGTTTTCAAATGCTTCCTCCAACGTGCTGCCATATGCCTCGATTACCGCATCAGTCATGTGATCAAGATACCTATAGCCTCCTGCCAATGCAGCTATGATCCACTGCACTGTTATTTATTATACGATATGCTGGCTGGAACGCAAAATCTAAATGCTAACGCACTGCTGCCTACAGTTGTGAAGCTGGAACTTCCGCGTGGTATGAGAGATCTCGAGAGTGAAGAGTTTTACAATATCGATTTTGTAAGGCGCACTTTCTTTGAGACGGCCGCCCTCTTTAACTTTAGGCTGATGGAGCCATCACCCATCGAGCTTTTATCTACTCTGGAGGCTAAAAGTGGAAGCGCAATCTTGAATGACGTGTACGGCTTCAAGGACAAGGGCGGAAGGGATGTGGCGTTACGGTTCGACTTGACGGTAGGTCTCACTAGGTATGTTGCAGCAAGAAGAGACCTAAAGCTTCCATTCAAGGTGGCGGCATTTGCCGGTGTGTGGAGATATGACGAGCCTCAAGCCGGAAGATACCGGTATTTTCACCAGTGGGATGTAGAAGTTTACGGTCCATTCAAGCAGGAATCTGATGCCGAGGTAATCGAGTTCGTATCAACTTTTTTCAAAAGGCTCGGGCTTGAAGTTATCATTGACATAAACAGCAGACAGCTTGTTGAAGAGTATATCAGAAAAATACTTGGGGTTCCAGAAGATCAGATGGTGATGGAAATGTTCAGAGCAATAGATAAGGTTCCAAAGAAGGGGGCTCAGGCGGTACTTTTGGAGTACAAAGAGAGACTAGATCATTCCAAGTTGCAGGCCCTTATCAATTTGTCAGAGCTCAAAGGTACAGCAGAGTCCATATCAACAAAGACCGACGCAAGCAAGCTGCCAAGCTGGAGTGCTCTAGAAGATCTGATTTCCATGCTCCGGGATAGGAAAGTGGAGAATGTGAGGATAAACTTGGGTATTGTCCGGGGGCTTGATTACTACTCTGGCATCGTCTTTGAAGCATTTGATCCCTTGCTAGATATAGGTGCGCTTGTTGGTGGCGGCAGGTACGATGTTCTGGCAAGCGCATTTGGCAGAAGCGACATCGGTGCTACAGGAGTCGCCGGAGGCGTCGAAAGAATAGTGATGGCCCTGCGAAAACATGAAATTATGAAGCAGGCCTACAGTCCACTTGTCTATGTGGCATATGCTCAGGACGACTCTAGAAAAAAGGCAATGCAGATTGTTTCAGATCTTCGCAGGAGCGGAATATCTACAGACTATGATTTATCTGGTAGAGCTCTGAGAAAGCAGCTTGATGATTCTGCCTCAAAAAGAGCCAAGATTACTGTAATTGTTACGGCAGAAGATCTGAATACCGGGCAGGTCACCATCCGGTTGATGGAAGACGGCAGAGAAGATAGATACCCTGTTGATGGCCTTGTATCTGCTGTGGGGAACTTGCTTGAAAGCAGGGCAACCTAGTAGCAAGAGTACTACAGGCTAATAATCAGAGCCGGATCATTTCAGTGCTTTTCATCTTCACGATACCATTTGGTTTTTTGCTGTATACTACCCTGACAACAAGGTCTGGAGGATCGTAGCTTACAAAAAGGTCGCCTTCGGCAAGTTCTTGGGTATTGTAGTTTATCTGAATGCGTTCGAGTTCTGCACCATTTTCGACGAGCCTTTGTTTTGCCCTCTCAATCAGATCTTGATCAGAAGTATTAGGTGCAAGGAAAACCCTGGAGCCGGGTGTCTTTAGGTACTGAGCAAGGCTGCCCATGTATGGCCCAAAACAGCCGGCAACTATTAACATTGCGGAACGGAACGGAAGCATATTTACATAGTCTTGGCGCAGAATGGAATCATGATCGAGGAACTAAAAAGCTGTTTTACTTTGAACGTAAAGCAACTACTGGTGAGTTCCTCCTGACTTCTTATAAAGATAAAAAACAAAAAAATTTTTGTGCGTCAGAAGCAAGCACACAGATGTCCTCTTACTTAGAGTCTTCTGATACTTCCCGCTGGTTTATTGCCATTTCGTCTACCTTGATAGTCACTTTGTACCATTTCTCGTTGTGCTTGAAAATGTGCGCCGAGGCCTTTTTGTTGCTGGCAGATCCGTATCCACCCACTCTTTCACTAAGCCTAGATCTAAGTTTGTCTACTTGGTATTGCGCAATCATCAAGTTGCCAACAATGTTCTCTAGCTCGAGATCCCTTTCTTCTTCGTCCTGTGCTTGACCCTGATTACTTCTTCTGTTAATCTGCATTCTCAATGTACATCCTGTTTCCGATTTTATAGTGGATTTCGTCAATGTAGTACGCTGTGTCGACTACAGGGGACGAAAGGTTTGCACCACAAACCGGCACTCCGTCGACTTCTTCTGTCTCTTCTATTAGGAGGCTCATTTGATATCTACTTCTACACATCAGATAATAACAGATAGTAGGAATCTTCTCGAACACCAAGCGAAAGAATACTTACAGTTCATGCCATGCAGGGAAAACGCTGATAGACTTAGACAGTGCATAGATAAAAGTACGGGCGATAGACGGGAGCATTTACAAATAATCAGTGATCTTTGTGTTCTCGGTTTCCTTTATCAGGTCATCTGCTCTGTCTGTTCTGTGCATATTGACTGTAACGATTTCACGCACAAATTGTGCTTCCTTGGTGGATAGGCGTATCGGACCGTATATCTGATTAAATGCAAGTTTTTCAAATATCCTCTGGAGCAACACAATTCTGCTGTAGACCTTTTGTGGGCTTATGTCTAAATCATTATAGAGTAAGGCTTTAGCGACCATTCTTTTGTCAAAACTAAATATAGTATCTATCTGTCGATGGCCAAAAGATGACAGTACTTCAAAATAATCTCCATGGCCGCTGTATCCAATAACCGTTGCAGGCAAAAGCTTGTGAATCCCATGCAGCCTTGCATATTGTGAGTGCCGTTCGTCCAGCACCACTATGGACTCTCCAAATGTAGTGATCGCCATGACAATCTGCCTTGCAAGGCGGCTATCAAGGTTATCGCTGTCTGATTTTACTTCTACAGGTAAGAACCTGATACAATCTGCACGGCATTTTTCCTTCAGTGCAGTTCTTCTGAACAGCTGAGACCTTGCACCAAGGCTGCTCTCAAAGCTGACTGCAGTAACAGGCTTGCCGTCCAAAATCTTCCTCGGTAAACCACCCTTTGCTATCGCAATAATCACAAGGTCAAAGCCTCTAAAACAGGCTTCTTCTGATATTTTCAGCTCAGTGTGGTCAGCTGGATTAGGTAGTACAGTATTGTTCTTGATATGCCCCGATATGAAGGCATTGCAAAAAAGATGCTTGAGCTTTTTTTCGTTCATGATTTTCAGTCCACCACCATTACAAAACTGAAGATTCTACCTAGTTATTTGGCGCGATATGTTTCTCACAGTCCATCTGCCTGTTATATCTGGCTCCTGCGATCAGTAGCTAATAGAATATCATACTAGGCTTTGCATGCTTTTTTCATCGAACGAGCAAATGATTCAAGCTCAGAGAGCATCAGTTTCTTATTCCCTAAATTTTCCTGTATCCTGTCGATTATGGCACTGCCGACTATTATTCCGTCTGCTCCCGCGCCTACCATAAATTTTACATGCGCTGGAGTGCTTATCCCAAAACCAACTGCAACAGGCTTTTGGGCAAGGTGTGCTGCATATTTCGCCTTCTTGATTGCATTCGCTGTATAATCTTCAACTTTGCTCCGGGCACCAGTCGTGCCGTATACGGATACAAGGTAAACAAACCCTGAAGATGCCTCGACTACTGACCTGAGCCTTGGCTCTGGAGTGTTTGGCGAAGCGAGAAATACTGTGCAAAGGTTCAACTTTCTTGCAGCATTTACATAGGATTCAGATTCCTCGACTGGCATATCAGGCAAAATCATTCCGTCAAGGCCTGCTCTTTGTGCCTCATTCAAGAAATTTTCAATGCCTGTTTTGAAAGGTATATTTGAATATGTCATAGCAAGGATTGGGAGATCGGGAAACCTTGCCCTGATCCCTTGTATTGCCTTCAGTGCTTTTCGTGGAGTCATGCCATTTTCCAGTGCATAAAAAGAAGCCTGCTGCATAGTAGGGCCATCCGCAATTGGGTCTGAAAACGGGATGCCAACCTCTATTATATCTGCCCCACCGGCGACAAGTGACGCAATAATTGATTCTGTACTCTTCAGATCGGGGTATCCTGCCATAATATAGCAGACAAGCGCGGCCTCGCCATTAGCTGATAGTTCGCAGAACTTTGCATCAACCCTGTTGGCTTCATTCCGCAGACGCATTTGTTTCAGGCTCCACTCCTCATGTGTTTATTTTTTAGCTTCAGATAATTCTGAACCACTTCGACATCCTTGTCTCCCCGTCCAGAGAGAGTGACAACTATGTTTTGGTCTTTCCTCATGCTCTGTGCTAGTTTGATTGAGTAGGCTATTGCATGTGACGGCTCTAGGGCCGGAATTATTCCTTCAAGCTTGGATAGTGTCAGAAAGGCCGATACAGCGTCCTGATCAACACAGGCGGCATATTTGGCCCGCTTTATGTCTTTGAGGAAAGCATGCTCAGGCCCCACACCCGGGTAATCCAATCCTGCTGATATGCTGTGTGTTTCAAGAACTTGACCATCGTCATCTTGCAACAAGTAGGTCATCATGCCGTGAAGTATTCCTAGAGAGCCGGCAGCCAGAGTTGCAGAGTGCTTGCCAGATTTGATGCCCTGCCCTCCCGCTTCAATACCATATAGAGAAACGCTCAAGTCATTGAGAAAAGGATAAAATGTCCCCATCGCGTTGCTTCCGCCTCCAACGCACGCTACCACTGCGTCGGGTAGGCCCCCACACAATTTTGCCGCCTGCTCTTTTATCTCCCTGCCGATAACACTCTGAAAATCCCTTACCATGGCCGGGTAAGGGTGAGGGCCAACAACTGAACCCAAAAGGTAGTATGTATCTCGTACGTTTGAAATCCAGTCACGAATCGCCTCATTGATAGCATCTTTCAGAGTTCTGCTTCCTGAATCAACAGAGTGCACCTTGGCACCCAGAAGTTGCATTCTAAATACGTTTAGCTTTTGTCTCTGGATATCCTTTGAACCCATGTATATCTCAGCCTGCAGACCTAGCACAGCACAGGCCATAGCTGTGCCAACTCCATGTTGACCTGCGCCGGTCTCAGCTATGATTCTTTTCTTGCCCATTCTTCTGGCTAAAAGTCCCTGACCGAGGGTGTTATTCGTCTTGTGGGCCCCTCCATGAAGCAGGTCTTCTCTTTTTAGAAAGATTCTTGCCCCTCCTGCATAATCTGTAAGGTTTTTCGCAAAATATAGTGGAGTTGGACGGCCAGCATATTGCTTCAGGTAATATTCAAGCTCATTCTTGAAATCCGCATCATCTCTGTACCTGGCATAGGCAGATTCCAGCTCCTCAATTGCTGGAACAAGAGTTTCGGGAATGTACTTACCACCGTACCTGCCAAATTTTCCATTTACAGGGTAATCGATAGCGTCACTTGACATGCGCAAATGGTTTGATATCATTAGAGATATTAACTAATTGAAACATGAGAGACAAAGGAGTCGCTTGGACTTGCACTTCGGGCATAAATCCAAAAGCAAATCCAGTAAAATCTGAAGTGTAACTAGCCGATAGGTCTGTTTATGGTTCAGGTTTAAAATTTTATATGTTCCGCTAATAGATTGTATGACAAGTCTATTTGGCCTCGTCAGGACAGAAGGAAATTGCAGATTCAGATCTTTCACTGTCAGTGATCATTCCGACATTTAACGAGTCTCAGAATATTCTCAAGATGCTCGAGTCAGTGGGAGAAAACCTTCCAGCAGGACACCGTGCTGAAATTATAATAGTTGACGATAATTCACCTGACGGTACTGGCCAGATCGCTGAAGAATATGCAAGACAAATCAGAAAAGAGAAAAAATTGTATTCTCTTGAGGTGATTCACCGGCCGAACAAAATGGGGCTAAGCTCTGCCATATTGAAAGGTATACGCTCTTCTACAGGAAGTATAGTAGTTGTTATGGATGGTGATTTTTCCCATCCGCCAATGACGATACCTAGGCTCATAGATGAGCTTCGAGATAACCATTGTGATATAGTCATAGCATCTAGATATATACGAGGAGGGTCAGTGGCAGGGTGGCCTTTTGGCCGCAGGGTGATGAGCAAGGGTGCTACAAAAATTGCCCAATATGGACTTGGAATCAACATAAAGGATCCCATGTCTGGTTTTTTCGCGTTCAGGCGCCAAATCATAGAAAATATTGAATTTGACGCACTGGGCTACAAGATGCTCCTTGAAGTTCTAGTGAAGACCAAGGGAGTCAAGGTCAAAGAGATTCCCTATACTTTTACAAACCGCAAGATAGGATCGAGCAAACTGGATGCGTCGGTAGCGTATGACTACTTTAAGGCCGTCTGGAGATTGTACCGGTACGGAAAATCTGTCCGCGAAAGAGAAGACCGCGCTTCGGTCCGCTTTCTTTCAAAGGCGGGACGGTTCTACAGTGTCGGTGCTAGTGGCTTTGCCATTAACTATATTGTTTCTTTTCTTTTCACCAGTGTTCTCTCAAATTTATGGTATATACACGCTACAATCATAGGCATATTATTTTCCATCTCGTCGAATTTCTTTCTAAACAAGTCATGGACATTTGAAGATAGAGACTTTAGTTTCAAAAAAACTGTTACCCAGTATGGGTTGTTTGCAGGGTTTAGTGCAGGGGGCGCAATGATACAGCTTGCCTTGGTCTATCTGCTGGTTGAGGCCTACCATGCAAGCTACACATTGTCGCTGGTTTTGGCAGTAGGCTGTGCTTCTGTGGGAAATTTCATTCTGAATAAAAAATGGACATTTAAGGAAAAGATCTGGAGCTAGGAATCCAATTGACTTTTATTGTAATCAGCCTACTAATGGCGTTCAATCTTTAGATCGAGATAGAAAGCAATATCCGGCTTGATGGAAGGTAGTGTCATAAAAGGGCAGAACGAACTCTTTTTTGCGTTAATCAGCAGTACTTCCTGTTGTTATTCTTCTCATGTGTAGATTATTATCATGTGGATACGTAGACCTAGCTAGAATACCATTCTCTTGACACTCCACAAATCAACAAATGATAAAAATTTCTTTTATCCAGACCCATGCAATATTTCTTCGAATGTCAGTGTCTAAATCAATCTGCCTTCAACACCTGCATCTGGCAATTAGCAATATTTCGTACAATTCTCATATTATTTAGGATAGAATTTTTAACGTTTCACATCGGGTTCTAGCGCACTGTCTATATCATTACTATTTTTCTATTTTATGATAAAAAAACTTAATAGTGTATTGTCCCATTATCTGCCAACCAGCAAATACCTCTAAAAAGGCAGGGACCCCTCATATCAACCAGAATTTTGTATTCTGAGGCGATAGAGGGACGACCCTTCCTTGTTTCGGTACTCTTGATTCAGAACCTAGCCGCAGAATCCTTTAATCCCAAATCCAAATCATATGGGCACTATGGATGATGTATTCAGTGCTGCAGCGGAAATCTTGACCTTAGCTTCAAATGGCATTTCTTTTTCTTCAATGTCTGGACCGGCTGGAAGATACAACAGGCAAGATGTGAAATTGCTGGTTGATACACTTGTTTTTAAAAGGCTACTCCAATATGATAGCCGCTCTTCAAGCTACTGGACAACAGTCGAAGGAATGAAATTCTTGGAAATTCACAACATGCTCGAATCATTCTTGAAACCTCAGAAGAATCTTGTATAATAAAGGCTCTAAAGTAATTTCTTGTCCGCATCTCTTTCTTAGCTGTGCGTACACTAACAATCTATTATGGCTGGCTTTCTGACAAGTCAGGAGCTATTTCAGCCAACGCTAACCGTATAATTCGCACAAGCCCGGAACTACTTGTGGCAGCATATAAAAAAGCAGATGGATCCCCGAATATAATCGAGGATTTTGTATCCCGTAAAGGCAAGATGAAAATATATTCCTATATCGCGACACAATGGACTCGAAGGGACATTACAGATGTAGCCTCAGAGATCGTCGAAGTTTCTTGCAGAAGTGACGGTGTATTTCTAGACGAAGTAAGTGCTATGCAAACGGATTCTGATGTGGACTATTATTCAAAGCTACATGAACTGGCAAAAAAGTGCAATCTAGAAGTGATTTGCAATCCTGGCATGGTTGCACTTCACAGAAAGATAATGGAAACATGCGAAATTCTTTGCCTTGAGCACCAGTGGATGTACATCGGCAGGATACCTTGGAGAAATAATTATCCTTCAAGCCGCTTTATGGGAGTATCAACGCCGCAGATTCAGGACGACGTATTTTGCAGCATAGATGAAAAATCTGCAGTCAATGCCGCAAAGGTGGCTGCCGAGCTTGGAATAGGATACCATTACTCTGCCACTGCTCTGACAGATCTTGATCCTTGGTACGAAGGGTATATCGAAAGACTCAGGCGATTGAGGACTGCTAGTTCACGCTCGTCTTTTCCTTGGCTCCATGAGGCCCATTAGTTGATAGCCATATTCCAAGTTATGTTTCACATGGTTTATGCCATGGGTTCCATGGGGGACAAACTTGCCGTCAAGGACATTTTCGATATATGCCTTTGCTTTTCTGATAGAATTGAGCGCGTGTTGGATTTGGTTGTCGTTAAGTTTTCGGCCAAATTCCTTTTCAACCTCTCTCTTGAATTCTTTTGAATTTGCGAGGCTACTGTATTTTTTTAGCCTGCCATAATTGAGGGCAAGGCTTTTGATTTTCTTTATGTCCTGCACTGGGAGGCTGGATATAGACAGCTCCAGCTCACTTTTACTTCTTCCTGTAATTTGACCGAGATTTTCGATAAGCTCTTCGTCATGGTAAGTAGCTACCGCATCTTGCCCTTGCTTGTCTGCAATATCAGCAGAGGTATATCCTGCAGCAGGGTCTTCGCTAGGTACCTTGACCTTTCTATCCTGATAGTATCTCTGTATGTTGTAGATACCTACGGCTTCGCCTTTTGTATCAATTCCCTTTTCAAGAACAGAGGCAACATCTGCAATTATCCTGGGAAAGCTTATCCTTAGCTTGTCGTCGCTCTGTTGATAATTTTCCATTATGTCTCTATAGATGTAGAATGTTGCATCACTGACACTTTTCGTGCTGGCGCGAGTTGGATTGATGCCCTTAATCGAAACTGCAAGAAAGTCACAGATTTCTGATTGGGAGAATATCCGTCCAGATACTGCACATGAATCGCTTACCACTTTTACAACAGTGATCCATTTGCCATAAGCGTTTACTGTTCCAAGCTGTACGCGTCCTAGAAATTCGACTGCCTTTTTCCTGATCTGCGGATCCTCGATCTTTAGAGTATCCAAAAATGATGTCAAGATACTGCCCAGAGATGCATTCTGACCGGAGGCTTTTGCCTCGGGTGATTCACGGCTTGCCACATCTCTGCCTTGGGCAGGATGGGAGGAGGGAGCCATTACAATTCTAACAACTTGCTCTATCCTTAAAGCTTTCGCAATCCGCCTTGGCTGGCATTGTTCGACAATAGTCGTGTCTGTGGCAACCTAGGACAATCTTTTTACACTTGCTTTTAAATTCTGTAGCGTGGATACTCTGCAGACTATATTTGCAATGCAAAAAGAGCTTGCTTCCATGATGGATCTATCAAGATACCCAAGCTCCCGAGAAGGCCGCATATCCTCCCTTGCTACAGCAATAATCCATGAGGCAGTTGAGCTTCAACGGTTAACCAGCTGGAAGTGGTGGAAAAGACCAACTCCCTTTAACGAAGAAATGGCTAGGGAGGAACTAATCGATATATGGCATTTCACCGTGCAGGCGTCGATTGAGTTAGGGCTCACACCAGAAGATATAATGAGAGAATACCAGAAAAAGAATCAGATAAACAGGCAGAGGCAAAAGGATGGATACTAGACAAGGCCATACCATCGGGTTCATACTGTTGCCAAGAGACTGTTCCTAACTTTTGCTAGATCTATCTCCCCAATCATATTACAGACTCTAACTTGATGCCTAAACCTGTCTATGTCATTCTGCGACGATTTTAAAAATGGATATGGTCCTTTTGCTCCGATGATCCTGCCTTTAGTACCGATGCCATTTTCGCACAGCGAAAGCAAGGCCTGTCCTGCTTGGTGTCCCTTCACCTCGCTTCCGCAAAGGATTATGTGGCAAAGCGTGGGGTTATAAATGGCGAACTGGATCAGAGTATCTATTCCCCTGTTTTCAGATAGTAGCCTTGCCGCAATGACAATTCTATCCATTATATCGACAGAATTTGAAATTTCCTTCAGAAGGTCGATGCTTGCCAGGCAGCATATAGCCACCTTTGAGCCCTTTCCAAGAAAATATTTTTCCTTTATCGGTAGAACTTTCTCACAGACCTTGCCGGCAAGGTCGTCAAATCTTTTCCGGGCTGTTTTTGTACCTGCTTTGTCAGCGTTCAACCACAACTCGCCTGCCCAATGGATACTTACAAACCAGCAAGCAGTCCATTTATACTGTATTACCTGATCCCCCAGCTGACTTTTTTTATCGGAGTCACTTCGACAAATGCTGCTTCTCGCTCTTTCCATGGGTCCCTCCTAACCCATTCAAACCGCTTGTGAAAAATATCGTACAGCTCCCTAAATTTTTTCCCTGATTCTATTATCTTTGCAGTTCCCATGACGCATACTGCTTTGTTTCCGACAGAGCTATAGATGTCGATAGCCAGCGCAACTCGGTTGTTTCTCTTTATGTTGTTGTATTTCTTCGTGTCAAAATCAGTTGCAAAGTAAAACAATCCATCTTCAAATAAATAAGAAACAGGAACTATATGCGGTACATCTCTGTAAGAAGTCGCTAGCCTACAAGCCTCATTTCGCTTTAGAAATTCTTTCTCTCCCGAGGTAAATTTGATTGATGGTGGCATCCTGTCAAGACAGATGCAGGATTTTCCTGCTTATAAGGTATGGGCAGGCGCCATTTTCTAGAATGATAATTAACAAAAACCATATTAGCTCACGCGTGGCTAGAACAGACAGTTTCTGGAGGAATTAAGCTCCATATGAATATAATTTGATGCCGCATTATTCCAAAATTGGCTGATAGACTCATGCTTTCATTTTCTTGTGCTCATGCCACCTGCTGAACCTTATCATTACTATTCCTGTTGCAATTATGACAAGAGCTAGTGCAAGGACAGATGGTTTTATGAGCTGACCAAGAGGATCCGGCGCCAGCGAAGTGTATGAGCACTTGCTTACACAGTCTCTAGAAACAGGAAACATCACAAGCACTACTACAAAGACTACCAAAAGTCCTGTTCCAACCGAAGAGATTATGGCTCCAGATTTGGCTAAAATGCTATATAGTTCTGTCAGTGGCTGTATGCACACATCATTGTTATTTATTGTTGCCTGAATTTTTCTTGTTATTTTTCCAAGCTATGCTCGCGGAAAAAGGAAGAGATAATGGAAATGACAGCAGAGAATACAACCTGCTATACTGATGGCAGAAGTTCGGGATTGAGCGTTACAAACCGATAAGAGCTGTTTCTGTCTACCTTGTGGAAGAGCTCATTAAAATAAAGGTATGGTTCATCGGCGAGAACATGTTTGTCCCACAGCTCGTGGACTGCTTCGAAATAATCCTTCTTTTTCTTGCCCTTCATCCGGATAATTTCATGTGAAAGCACGTGTGAAACTTTTGCACAATTTGTATCGGCAAAATATTTTTCCTGTCTGTCCTTTGGAGCTCCTTGCAGCCTCTTCCAGTAAACCATTCCAAAATTATTTGCTGAATATCCTTCGGTATTACAATCCGTCCAGAAGGGCTTGAAATACGCCAGATAAAAGTGGTAAGTACTCTTACCCCTCTGCTGGTGGTCGCGTGTAAGGTAATTTATGGACATCCTGTCGAATATTTTTCCAGGGATCACTGGAAGGATATCTGCTTCAACTGAAATGTCAAAATCAAGGTATCTTCTGATCCACCAGTGATAAAATCTTGACATCGAATGGACATAATCCCAATCTTCCTTTTGCATCTGCTGCCATTCATGGTTTTTTGCCACGTAAATAAAGAACAGCTTGTCTGCCTTCAATCAGCCAGATCATTTTCCCACAAGATTAAACCAACGCAATTAAAGTTGTATCATTCCATTCGAATATGGCTCTGGCAACTGCAGCCATCTTGCTTGTGCCCTTCAGCAACCGAAGACGAGAGAACCTCTGGATGGATTTTGCCCATATGTTTCGCAAGCTTGTAATCAGAATCAAAAGATTCCCCACATATGATGCAGTTCTGAAATATTTTGAACTCCAATTCTAACTAGCATGCGTCGATGCATCAAAAAGAGATTAAAACCTTATGGTCTGCTCTTGTGTATAATTTACAACTCAGCGATGGCAGTTCTGCGCCGCCTGGAATTGGTATCGCAAAGTTCATAATTCAGCGGCTGTATGTTCAATGCGAGGTATTTGTATGTCATTTAGAAGAGTGGGAGCTGTCATCCTGCTTGTCTCAAATATGGCCAAGTCGACAAAGTTTTATGGCGAGGTTCTGGGACTGCCGCTGAAGAATAGGTCTGAAGACTGGACGGAATTTTTCAAAGATGGTGCAGTCCTTGCACTCCATCCTGCGAAGAAAAAAAGTGGTTTGAAAGCCGGCACTGGCATGCTGGTCGGCTTTATGGTAAGTGATCTGGACTCTACTGCAAAAAGGTTGAAAGAAAAGAAGGTAAAGTTCTTCAAAAAACCAAAACAGGAGCCATTCGGCAAGCATGCTATAATACAAGACCCAGACGGCCACCTGATATCAATAGCTGAAATGAAGCCAAAGTCAACAGATGCAGAGGGATTTGACCTTCTGGGGTTGATCGGGGCCGAGTGACCGCAGTTTTGCTTATGTGCCTCTACTTGTCTGCAAAGACAAGAAAGACTCTTCCCCCAAGGTCATTGAATGTTATATTGGAAAATCCTGTATCCTTCAATAGTCTGGTAACTTCATGAGCAGTCAGGAATCTATGTCCCTGCAGGGCAAAATCTATCTGCATTGCAAGAATCAGTTTGTTTTCTTCTTCTCCTTCATGCTTTTCCTTACGGCCCCTTTTATTGGATTTCCCTGTCGTGTCTGGTCTTGGTGAATTATTGTATTCAGGCAGCAGTCCTTCGACTATGGCTATTGAGCCGCCTGCCCTCAGAGCTCTGTAACAATTGCGCAGAACCTGTGCTCTATCTTTGGCAGCGTAAAGGGACTCACCTAGATATACCACTTCAAATTCATTAGCAAATTTCATTGATTCTCCGTCCATCTTGAGAATAGTTATCGATTCATTCTGCATTGACTTTGCAGAATGCACAAACGCTACCTCGGAAGGCTCTACCCCTACAAATCTAGATCTTGGATAGATTTTGTGAAGCTTTGCCATTAGACTGCCTGCGCCACATCCAACATCCAAAAACATGCATCCCTTCTTCAACCTAGAATGGAGCTTGCTGTCTGCTCTGATGGCATCCAGAAAAGAAAAGTGATCCCATTCCGTGGCTGCAGCTATTGCTTGGACTGTAGTTGGCGTCATATTCTCTGTCTTGCCTTCTGTGAAAAGCTCATCGAATCCTGCGTATCCTAGGCTTCGTAGGGCAAGGTATGAAAATTGGCCTCCGAGATATAGAGGGCTTGTTTGGTCAACAAGAATGGGACGTATTTCTTTTCGGAGATACAGCCGACCATCTTTTTCGTAGAGAAAACCCAAAGCATTGGCTGCAGAGCACCACACATCAACTGCTGGAAAGTAGAACTGTTTTCTTACTGCCAACGAGCGACGACTCACAGGCAAGCTAGCAATCTCCTTAAACAAGCCCAGTTTTGTTCCTATGTGGGCAATCCATACACCATAAAAACCGATTGAATAATTCCATAGCTTTTTGAAACTAGCCGGCCGAGTATCCCAAGCATTGCTGGGCATTTAGCTGATACCAATGCTTGCACCCAATCAACCCACATGTATACCATACTGCATCAGGTTGAGTATGACTTGTTAGATGCAGGGCAGAAAAATAAGAGGACCAGATTTTGCTCCTTGCTCATCCATCCATTCATTCATTGATTTGCAGCAGCAACCTTCTTGCCTGGGTTAAGCGTGAATTTTGGATCGAACAACGTCTTTACTTGTCTGAAGAGAGAAAAAATCTCTGGCCCGTACATCATTTCTATGTATGCTGCCCTTGCCAGCCCGTCTCCATGCTCGCCTGTGATACTTCCACCGTTCCTTACAACCCTTTCAAATGTCTTGTGTGCTATGGATTGCATTATTCCGATTTCCCGTTCTGAGCTTGTGTCTATCAGTGGCCTTGTGTGCATATTGCCGTTTCCTACATGACCGTACATAACATAATCAAGTGCATTTTCCCTGTAGTCCAGTAGGAGTTGCAATGCATGTTCATATAGAAAATCAGGATTTACTACAGTGTCCTCTATCAGACCTATTGGCTTCCTGCTTCCAACAGTCATCTTCATGACCTGGCTGAGCGCGCTTTTTCTTGCGTTCCATATGGTAGCTATGCTCTTATCGTCATATGCAGCTTCAACAATAAACCCTGATTCGGAGACCTGCTCTCTACACTTGGCTGAAACTGACTCTATATTGGCAGAATCGGAGGCAAATTCTGCAAATAACAGACATCCAGAATCTGTAAAGCCCTTGTGGTTCCTTGGGTCTGTAGCCGTATGATCCAGCATCTCCAGTGCAACCGGGCCGAGCTTTAGTATTGCTGGAACTCTGGAAATTGCTGCTAGGAGGTCTTTGAAGCCGATGACCAAAAGATGCCGAAATAGAGGAATATCTCTGACCCTCAGTTTCGCGCTGGTTATCATTCCTAATGTGCCTTCTGAAGCGGCAAAAATTTTCTGAGGTTGAAACCTGCCGCTTGCTATTGCAGCATCCAAGCGATAGCCGCAAGAGTTCTTGGTGACAACTGGATACTTTGAAGATATGAGGTTCAAGTAGGGAGCCAGAAGGTTCTTGAGGCGCTCAAGCCTGTCATCAACACAATCCGCACCTGCGGTTGCAAGCGAGCCGTCAGAATATATCACGCAAACCTCATCAAGAGCGTCTATGGTACTGCCGTACCCAAGAGAATGTGCACCACTTGAATTATCTGCTATCATGCCTCCGATAGTACAATAGTTGCCGCTTGCAGGATCCGGCGGAAGGAACTTTTTTCTCTTGGCCAGTTCCTTGTCGAGAACCCCTTTGATCATCCCCGGCTCAACTGTAACAAAATCATCTCCGATTTCGATTATTTTGTTCATATGCTTGGTAAAGTCTACAACGATACCATTAGACAAAGACTGACCCAGCAGTCCTGTGCCTGCTCCTCTGGCCGTTAATTGTAGGTTGTTCGCATAGCTATATTCACATATTAACTTGAGGTCTCGCTCATCTTCAGGGTGGATTATAGCGCAGGGAGAGACTTGATAGTGGCTGGCGTCAACAGAATAGATCTGTTTGTTCCAATCATCGGATAGAACTTCGCCTCTTGCAATCCTGGCCAGTTCGTCGGCAATTTGCATGTTAGGTGGTATACTAGATTTATTGGTCGTCTGTATAAAGTAGATGCCCATGGATGGGCTGACTCGCCTGTGCCGATGCAGTGCACTTGCAACAGTTGATTGCCAAAGACATTTCTGGTATTGGGCTAGATCGTCAAGCTATTTTATTCCTGGCTGCTTTGGCGTATTTTCCCATACTAGAATGGAATGTAGGGCCTGAGATAGACGAATATTAAATTCACATTTAACATGACATAATGATTAAATTATAGTATTTTGTTCTAGGGAGGAGATGGCAGAGCAGCTTGCGAAATGCCCAGTCTGTTCTGGAAAAGGTTCAATAGAAATTACAGATTCAGCCTGCCCTTTCTGCAATGGAACAGGTGAATATACAAAGGTTGCAGAAAGTTATATGAAATCGCATATATGTCAGTGCGTTTTTCTAGATAGAAAGAACTGCCCGTTATGCGGCAAGAAATGCCATCACAACACGCCTAACCGTCCCAAGATCTTGATAGCTCCAATGTGAGCAGCTGATTAAAAGAACAAGGCTTAAAAATTTCGCCGATCAATCAAATGATGGAGATCTGACTTGTGGTCCTGTGCATTTTGCAATGTCAAAACCGCCAGTGGCCAGAGTATCTGTGATAGCTGCCTCAAAAAGTACAGGATCGGGACATACGATTCTGCCAACGACGGTTGTGGATGCGACAAGTAAGTAAAGGGACAACCTAGACAAGAAGGAAATCAAACTAAAGCAAAGCAGGATCAGGGGTCAGATATTGGTATACACAATCATGGTATCATCCAGCCACCACATCATCATACCCCTCTAGTTGACACCGATTCTATCCATTAAGCGTTTAGCCCTAATTCTAGCCTTTTCGTTAACTATTGTTATGACAAGCCCCTCAAGTGGTTGACCATACAGCACTACCGTGCCATCTGGCACCATTGAAAAAATAGGCAGCGCCAGCATATCTTCCTCTCCATCTACCATTACTCTGACCTTTTCATCCATATTTATCGCTACACGCAGTGTCTCAAGAGCCTCTACTGAAACTCCGCCAGGAGGATTTGAACAAACAAGCTGGATGGCTTCGTAGTTGTCTGGAATGCTTGTCCTCTTTGATCTCCTTTCCCTGCCATCTATAACAGCAAGGTCAGGCACGATGCCAAAAGACACCAACTTTTCCGTTGTGGCATCACCAACAGCAATTATCTTGAGTGCTCCTTTCACAAGCTGCAATACTTTGCGTTTTGTAACCTCTCTGCTTGGTACCAAGGTACCAAATGGTTGCTTTAATGCCTGAAGGTCGCTTGGGCTAGCTGGCGGCATTTATCCCATATCCGTCTATCTGCACATCTGAAATCAGAATCGACTTGACCTTGACTTTGCTAATACAGCTCAAAATGGTGTGCCCCGTTCTACATGCCGTTCTGCTTTCCGCTTCCACTGTCATTTCTACCATCATCTTGTCCCTGCTCTCTCATTTCTGCTGCAATGATGCTGACTCTGCCTGCGATCACCTTGGCGGCCTTGCTAAAAGCATGTGCCTGTACAGAGTCAGGCTCGGAGATAACAACTGGTCGACCTGTATCGCTTCCTTCCATTATCTGTGGGTGCAACGGAATCTCGCCTATGAAAGGAATGCCGTATTGCTCGCTTATCTTTCTGCCTCCGCCTTTGCCAAATAGATATACCTCTTCGCTGCAGTTTGGGCATCGCATATAGCTCATGTTCTCGACTACTCCTACAATAGGAACATTGAGCTTGTTGAACATTCCTAGGGCCTTTACGGCCACATTCATTGCAACCTCTTGCGGTGTAGTGACAATGAGTATACCTGTGATGGGTATAGTCTGCGCCAAAGTCAGAGGCGCGTCTCCAGTACCTGGCGGCAGGTCGATAATAAGGTAGTCGAGGTTCTCCCAGTTGACATCTGTAAGAAATTGCTTTACAATGCCCGAAACTATCGGGCCTCTGTAGATCCCTGCCTGCTGGGAGCGCTCGTAGAAAAATCCCATGGAAATTACTTTTATACCTTCAATTTCAGGGGGCTGGATCTTGTTATTGACAACTTCAGGAGAAGATTTTAGGCCCAGCATAAGAGGCACACTTGGCCCATAAATATCAGCATCAAGCAGGCCCACCTTGGCACCTGCCTTGGCCAGCGCCAGAGCAAGGTTTACAGACACGGTTGTCTTACCAACTCCACCCTTACCGCTCGCCACGGCGATAATGTTCTTGACCCCTGGCAGCAACTCATCCATGGATATTGCCCTGCCTTCCATGACACGAGCTGCAACTTTTAGCTCAAGGTCCTTAACTCCTAGATTCTCTATTGCGTTCCTGACATCTCTTTCTATATCACTGTTAAATGGACATGCAGGAGTAGTAAGCTCAAGTGTAAAGGCGACCCTGTCGCCGTTAATTGAAAGGTCCTTTATCATTCCCATAGAAACAATGTCTTTGTGAAGCTCCGGATCAACTACCTTTTTGAGCGACCCTAGGACCTGATCAACAGTTACCATGCAGTGAAAATTTTACCCTTACCGTATTTAAATCATCATGTTTATTTAAAAAAGGAGAAAGATGAACTAGAAGGGGAAGATCTTTTTTACGTCCTGGAATCTTTTTCTCAATGTGACGATACTGATGTCGCCGGCAACAGCAATCTGCGCCTGGCTGACCTTCTCTCCTTCCTTAAGACAGGCAGCATACAGCACAGCCACTGCGAGGGCGTTTGGATCCTTGCCATGGGATATGGGGTTGTCTTTTATCGTCGTGAGCATCTCTAGGGCCCTCCTATAGGTTCGCTCGCCGATCTTGGCCTTGTTTGCAATTCTTGCCAGATACTTGTTTGAGTCTATAACAGGAAGATGCAACTCCAGGTTCTTGACTAGCAGTCTATAGCATTTACCGGAGAATATGGGATCTGCATTTGCAGCTATTGCGATCTCGTCGAGTGTCCTTGGGACTGCCAAGTCCCTACATGCTGCATATACAGAAGCCACAACAAGTGCCCTTATCGACCTTCCCTTGATAATATGCTTGTCTAGAGCTTTGCGGTAATTGTATGCAGCCTTTTCTACCATTGTGTCGCTCAGTGAGAGCTTGTCCTTGACTGTGCTCAGGATTGCAAATGCATTTTTGAGATTGCGATGGTAGCTTCTGTTATTGCTTGATATCTTGTTCCAGCGTCTCATCCTCTGAACTTTGCTTCTCTGCTCAGCACTTATCGCCACGCCGTTTGCATCTACATTTGAATATGATATGAAAGTCGATAGGCCCATATCGTGAAATGCAAGCGATGACGGCATACCTGTCCTGCTTTTGCTTTCGATATCGTCGCCAGAATAGGACCTCCACTCCGGACCCATAGATTCGGTGTTATCGCGGACTACCATGCCACACGAGCTGCATATCGTCTCACTTGTTTCAGAGTCAAAGACAAGCGAAGCGCTGTTACAAAGTACACATCGATCGTTTCCAGCAATTTCCTGCTTTTGTTCGCTTCCGGAAACGCCGGAAAAAAGAATTTCTCTCTCCATCAGGCATACGTATTGTGCAATTGATTTAAGGAACGTGTTTACAATGAAATTAAAACAGCTACTCTGTGTTGCAATTAGCTACATAACAGTCTTGTATAAGATGCAGGAGTTTCCCTTAATACTTATATCATTGTAGTTGCTCCGTAGCGGTTTGTCACCAACTGTAATCGAATCCAAGTCAACGGTAACTAGGTCTTTTCGCCTCAGCCCAGAAATTTTAAGCACGCTTGATGAGGAGGCGGAGCGGATGGGAATATCAGTAAACGCACTTGTAGGAACGATCTTGCAGAGGTACTCTGACTTTACCAGGTACCTTTCAAAGATAGACATGGTAGTGGTCAACAGGGAGTTTCTGACGACCCTCCTTGAGTCAAACGATGAAGAGACTGTACACCGACTCGGCATGAAGCTTGGCGAGACAGTTCTAGTAGATACGGTGATATTCTGGAGAAAGGAAATTACGCAAAAAGCGGTGCTTGACTATATTGAAAAGGTAATCTGCAGATACGGTCACTTCGGAACGTATGATGAAAAACAGATCTCTCAGACAACAAAAACTATAGTCATACGCCATCGACTTGGAAGAAAAGGCTCAAGGTTTCTTGAAGGTTACTTGCGTTCGGGAATCAAACACTCGATAGGATACGACGCGACCTTTGAAGCAACGGACTCGTCAATCAAGTTTGATATGAGAGATCAATAAATGAAACTGCAATACAGACTAGACTGTTAACAAAGTAAGAACATGTGCCCGCTCAAGAAATCCAAAGGTTCATAAATTGATGTTCTGCATCAACAGTCCGTACCGTTATGTTTGCCATAGTGCACATGAGCGACGTTGTCAGAATTCCACCAAACAGGCTCACTAACTCTCTTAAAGATGCTGCTGTAGCAATACTCAAAGAAAAGTATGAAAGTATGATCAGCCCAGATGTAGGTTATGTCATCATGATTATAGATGCCGACGCAAACTCTGTTGGCAAGCTGGTGGCAGGCGACGGTGCTACATACCATAAAGTTACCTTCAAGGCACTTGCCTTCTACCCAAAACTTCAAGAAATAGTTGAAGGCGAAGTTGTCGAAATTACTGATTTTGGTGCATTTGTTAGGATAGGTCCAACTGATGCTCTATTGCACCTATCGCAGATTACTGACGACTACCTAAAAAGCGATGTCAAGCAAGGGGTTATCATCGCAAACCAGACCGCCAAGTCCTTAAAGATTGGCTCAAAATTGAGAGCCAGAATTACCGCAGTAAGCTTGGGCAAGGGAGCCGCCATGGGCAAGATAGGGATAACGTGCAGGCAGCCGTTTCTTGGTGCATTTGAGTGGATAGCCGAAGAGATTAAGAAGTCAAAACAGTCTTCTGAGAAGAAAGAGTCGGACAAAAAAGACCACGACAAGAAAAAGGAAGGGAAGTAATTGGCTAAAGAGCTAGCATGCAGAAAATGCAAGGCTGTGACTACAGGTAAAGTATGTCCAGTATGCAAGTCGTCTGACCTCACACCGGATTGGTCAGGGATTATACTGGTTTTTGACCCTGCAAAATCGCAGGTGGCAGCTACTCTAGAGATAACTGTTCCACACAAATATGCTCTGAAGGTAGCCTGAGCTGAACGTAATGGTCAATAGATGGATAATATACCTTCATGTTTTGCAAAAGGCATGACAATTTCTGATCTTGCCATAAAATATGATGTATTCTGGCTGAGACAGACTCTTGCAGGCTTTCTGCGTGAAGATATCAGAACCGGCGATATTACAAGTAATGCGGTAGTGTCGGCAAACAGGCTCGCAGAGGCAGAGATTGTCTGCAAGACCGACGGGGCTACTCTGTGCGGAACATACGAAACAGAGATGATATTTGATATCTGCAACTGCATCACAAAATCCTTGGTTAGAGAAGGGTCAGAGATGCAAGCAGGTTCTACCGTAATGAACGTTCAAGGCAGCGCACTGGCAATCCTTCAGGCCGAAAGGACGGCGCTGAATATACTCATGAGGATGAGTGGAATTGCTACAGAAACCCGCCGGCTTGTGAATATTGTAAATGACAAGTCAGTACGGATTGCTGCCACTCGCAAGACTGCGCCGGGCTTGCGGTACTTTGACAAAAAGGCTGTAATAGTGGGCGGCGGACATCCTCACAGAATCGCACTCGATGACATGGTATTGATAAAGGATAATCACTTGGTTATAGCAGGCTCTGTGCGGAATGCGATGGACTTGGCAAGAAAGAATCTTGATAGAGGAGTAAAGGTCGAATGTGAAGCAAAGAATCCTGAGGAAGCTATCGAGGCAATAGCCAAGGGGGTCGATATTGTCCTGCTAGATAATTTCAGCGAGCAACAGGTAGAAAAGACGATACTGGAAATAGAACGAAGAAAGATGAGGAAAAATGTGCTAATAGAGGTGTCTGGCGGCATCAACCCGAGCAACATTTCCGGCTATGCCAGGGCAAAACCGGACATCATCTCTGTTGGGTATATTACACATTCTCCACATGCAGTAGATTTTAGCTTGGAAATTTGCAGATCGTGGGATCAGAAGCGCTAGTGTTACTTGTTTTGCTGATCAGCGAATTTTACCTTACTTGAAACGGTAGAATATCTGGCTCATAGAAGCCGGATTCTTCGATGTCTATAAGCGAGAACTGTCAAAAATCTGTCGCCTAGATGATAGCAAGCATCCTGTCTATGGCAAGCTTCGCTTTGTCGGCTACTTGAGCTGGCACCTTTACTTCATAAACATCGTTTACTAGAGAATTATGTACTTTTTCCAGGTTAATTCTCTTCATGTACTTGCACACTGCATCATTTTTTATCGGGATAAATTCCCTGTCAGGATTTTCTTTTCTCATTCTATACAGAATGCCAGTTTCAGTTGCAACCACAAACTGCTTTGCTCTAGACGACCTTGCGTGTTTCATCATGCCTTCAGTTGAGAGCACAAAGGCCTGCCTTTCAAAGTCGCCTTTTGATGCATGGTATAGAGTCGACGAAGTGCAGCTGCATTCAGGATGAACCATAAAGTCTGCATTCTTCAGCGTTGCAAGCATTCTATTGATATCTTCTGACTTTATTCCTGCGTGAACATGGCATTCTCCGGGCCATATGTACATGTTTTTTCTTTTTGTTACTTCGGCAACATATGCTCCAAGGAACATATCGGGAAGAAACAGTATTTCTCTGCCCTCTGGTATGCTGTTTACCACCTTGACTGCGTTTGAGGAGGTGCAACAGTAATCTGAGAGGGCTTTCACATCTGCTGTAGTATTAACATAGCTTACTACGATTGCATCGGGATGCTCTTTTTTCCATGATTCGAGTTCATGAGAATTTATGGTTGAGGCTAGCGAGCATCCTGCTTCAAGATCCGGAATCAGAATTCTCTTGTCAGGGCAAATTATAGAAGCAGTCTCTGCCATAAAATGAACTCCGCAAAATACAATAGTGTCCGCATCTGTGGTTGCCGCGTTCTTTGAAAGCGCCAGGGAATCGCCTACAAAGTCCGCTACATCCTGCACTTCAGGCAGCTGATAATTGTGCGCAAGAATTATGGCATTTTTTTCTTTCTTGAGCGCAAGAACCCTGTCCTTGTAGTCCAAACCAAGCATTGCCATTTCTTTTGGTAAACAAAAGCTTATCCACGCAACTACATTTAAAGTAGTACAATTTAGGAGAAGGTTGCCTTCACCGTTAAAAATAAAGGCAATACTTGCCACATCTGCCTCGCTCAGGGGATATGTATAAAAATAGCCTGTGGTAATTGGCTGCCTATACAGGTACAAGTGAAAATATGCCGACACACGGATCGTTAACAAAGGCAGGTAAAGTAAGGGGCCAGACTCCAAAGATTCAGGGCCGACCACGCTTGAGCCCTATTTCAAAGGTTCGGAATAAAGACAACTTTGTGAAGCGCTTTGAGAAAAAGAGGCTTCCGGGACAGAAGAAGCCAGAAAGGCGCGGCAGAAGATAAAAGTCAAGCAGGCAAGCAAGTAGCTCGATATTATTATTAAAGGTACACGGCCTCACCGTCATATGCCAAGAACCGTCGGGATAATTGGCTGCGGGACGATAGGCACAGAAATTGCTCTTGCAATAGATCAAGGAAGAATAAAAAATGCAATGCTCGGCGCGGTTTTTGACATTGTAGAGAAAAGAGCCTCTGACCTTGCGAGCAGGCTGCAGAGTAGGCCTGCAGTTTATTCTGACTTTGACCAGTTTGTTTCATCAGACATTGACTTGATTGTAGAGGCAGCATCACAGGATGCAGTGAGGAAATTTGTTTACACTGCACTGGTATCCGGTAAAGATGCAATGATTATGAGCGTCGGCGCGCTTGCAGATAGTCGTCTTCTCTCAAGCCTTTTATCGGCGGCAGGTAACGCGAGGACAATTTACATCCCAGCTGGAGCCATTGCAGGAATAGACGCAGTAAAAAGCTCAAGGCATCTTCTTGAATCTGTTGCCCTGACTACGACAAAGAACCCAAAAGCCCTGGCAGGAGCTCCGTTTTTTGCAAACAGAAAGATCGATCCCGAGTCAATACGGGAAAAAAAAGTAATCTATGAAGGATCTGCTGCAGACGCGGTCAGAGAATTTCCTTCAAATATCAATGTCGCAGCAGTACTGAGTCTGGCAGGAATAGGAATCGATAAAACTGTTGTGAGGGTCGTTGCTGATCCTGATACTAATGTGAACCAGCATGAAATTGTTGCAAAAGGGAAGTCCGGAGAAATTTACATCATGGTTAGAAATGTTCCAAGCCCTGAGAACCCAAAAACCAGCTTTCTTGCAGTCCTGTCCGCAATTGAATGCTTACAGTCAGCTTGTGGTGGGGTTCTCAAGATAGGATCATGACATCTAGATTGCGGCAAGCAGTTTATTATTGAAATGTTTCGGCAAACTGCAATTCTTTCTATTATGAAACACTGGTCGCTAAAGATTCACTCGGTTCTACATTGGTTAGACTACTAGACCCACTTACTACGCGTCGACAGTTTATATGTGGTTATGACGCCTTTTTAGCCAAGATTCAGAAATGAGCTACGGCAGAAGGGACTTTGGTCCAAAACCCGTTGAAGCTGGAAAAGAGTACGACGTTCAGATTACCGAGATCAGCAGAAAAGGGGATGGCATTGCAAGGATACAGGGTTTTGTCATTTTCGTAAAGGATGGCAAGGTAGGTCAGAATGCAAAGATTAGGATAAGCCAAGTTGGAAACAGGTTCGCAACAGCAGAAATAGTAAACGGCACGACTCCCGCAACAGATTCTTCAAGCTGATGCCATCAACCGCTTCTCTTCAAATCTGTTTTTACAGCCCTTTCTGTAGTTGCTTGATTTTGTCTTTCTTGCGCTTGGCATTAGATACAGCAAGCATATCATGTTTTGCAACCTCGACCTGAATACAAAAGAAATTTAGATGGATTTTGCTACAATGACTCTGACTTCTTACCCATGCGCAACAACATAATAGCAGCGGTCGTCATTTCGTTCATTATTGTTGGAGCAATGTGGGGAATCGGAAACCTCTTGAATCCACCACCTCAGGACAATGCAAACCGCGGAAATGGCATACTGCTTGTAGCAGAGAACAATGCCTTCAACGAAACAAATCCCGATATCAGCATCAAGGTAAATGATCCAAAAGAAATAACAATACTCAATAAGGATTTTGTGCGTCATGACTTTATAGTAAATCAAACGGGAATCACGGGAATCAATACGTCAATTCTGTTTTCTGACCAACACTTCAAGGCCTACCTTGTTGCGCAGCAACCGGGAGTCTATGAATACTTTTGCGACTTGCACCCAACAATGCGGGGAAAGATAGTGGCCACAGCCTGACTTGGCTGATACCAATGGACAGATTATCTTATCAAGCCGCACCAATGCGCTTTACAATCGTCAGGATATCTTCGTCTACGAGCTGGTGGTCAAGCCCCACTTTCTGACCAGCAAACTTGGCGCTCTTGCCCCATACAAGGCCGTATCGGAACTCCCTTGCCATATTGCGGTGTATCTTGTTGCAGACATCATTGACTGTCGCCCCATTTTTTATTATCAGTGGTTCTGCAAAGTCAGTATCGCCACCTTTAGGGCGCATATAGATTCTGATAAAATCAAGCCTCTGGTATATTGTCTCTTTTAGCGCGTCAACGTTGATGTTTGCATCAGCTGAAATGGGGATGAAATTGTTTCCAATCTTTGACTGCACTTCCTTGATAAAACCTTGGTTGACAAGGTCAATCTTGTTCAGGACAACGAGCGAAGGTAAGTAAACTCTATTGCCAGCCAGCGCATCAATCAGCTGGTCGTCAGTCAGCCCGGGCTGCCTTATGATAATCCTGCAGTTGTGGATGCCATAGACACGTAAAATTTCCTTGATCAGTTTTTCACTGATCTTCACTGGAGCTTGGACATTCACAGAGATCCCCCCAATCGAGGTTTTCTCTATTACAATATCGGGAGGTTTTTCGTCGAGCTTGATACCGCTCTCTGCCAGTTCTTTTTTGAGCACAGATAGAAGGTGCGGTTGGAAGACATCAAGAACCAAAAGCACCAAATCTGCGCTGCGCGCCACAGAGAGGACTCTCTTTCCAAAGCCTTTCCCAGAAGAAGCTCCTTCGATAATTCCTGGTAGATCAAGTATCTGGATTTTTGATCCCCTGTAGTCCATCATGCCCGGTATTGCAGTCAGAGTTGTAAACTGGTACGAGGCTACTCTGGATTTTGCATTTGTAAGCCTATTTAGGAGAGTGGACTTGCCGACGCTTGGTAGACCAATCAGGACTACCGTGGCATCTCCTGCTTTTCTCACATCAAAGCCGGCATTTTCTCCACCGGTGTGAAGAGTCCTTCCGTGGACATTCTCCTCCATTTCACGCTTAAGCTGCGCAATCTTTGCCTTTAGCAGGCCAACGTGGAACTCTGTGGCCTTGTTAATCTGGGTTTTGTGGATTTCGTCCTGAATGGCCTTTATTTTTTCTGGAATGCCCATTGTAAAGAGCATCATATATCATGTAAATGACGATAAAAATTTTTGTGATACACGTAAAGCATTCGCTATCTTTGTCAATGGTCTTCAGTCAGAGCATGCAGGCGCGTATTTCCAAGTGGGATCGGTTGCCTTGCTGATATCTAGAGGGATTTTTCCACGATATCAGCACTGATTCTAGCAAATATATTCACCTTTTGTTCTCCAATCAAACTATTATATTGGGAAGATTTCTCCACAGAAAATGCGCTCCGGTGGTGTAGTCCGGTTAAGCATTTCGCCCTCTCAAGGCGACGATCCCGGGTTCAAATCCCGGCCGGAGCATTGTGGTTTAATTCCTGTTAGTACACTGGGTCATCGATGTATTTGCATGCATATAGTGCGAAGCAAGCATCATCATATACACGCATGATTTCGACGAAAAGTGAAAGGGAAAGATCGGTCTTATCGAGTGGCTAAACAAAAAGATTGTAAATCTCTGCCGCTCTTATGGCACCCTCTCTCAGAACTCTGGGCTCTGGCCCAGAGATATCGACTATTGTTGATTCAATTCGCTGTTTGGTTGGACCCCCATCTAGAAGGGCGTCAAATCCATTTAGATTTGAAGAAATGACTTCATCTGGAGTCTTTGGAGAAGGATGACCTGAAGGATTTGCACTTGTGCCAATAATATGTCTGCATATTGCAAGCAGCTCTAGTGTGCATCTGTTGTCTGGTATTCTAGTAGCTATTGTATTTCTGCCTGCTGTTACCTTTGAAGAGATTTTTGTATCTTTTAGCCTGCTGACTATTGTAAGAGCTCCGGGCCAGTATTTCTCTGCAAGAACTCTTCCGGTCTGATTCAGGATTGCAATCTCTTCGACGTCTCTTATGCTACCTGACAGAACAGGTAGAGGCTTATCTTCCTGCCTGCCCTTTATCCTAAAGATTCTTTCAATAGACTTGTCAAGATATGGGCTGCAACCTATGCCATATACTGTGTCTGTGGGAAAAACAAGCACACCGCCTTTGTTGACGATGGATGCAGACGAAGCGACAGCATCCTTTTCAGAGCACCTGAATACTCTGAATGTTGAGTTGACCATTGGTAGTAGCTACACCGTTTTGTATCCTATAATGGTATACAGATATCCTTTGAGATTTGATTACTTGCTCCACAAAAGTACACTCATACCGGTTTAGCCTTTCTGCCGCCCACCCGCGCAATTGTTTCACTGAGATCTTGTTTTGAGCCACTGGCCTACCTTGGGAAGTACATTGTTCTGCGAGTAACTGCTGGCAATAAGACCGACATGGCCAGTGTGAAAGCGCATCAGCCTCTTGTCTGCACTTGACACCATATCGTTGAGGGGAGCACTGCACTGGGGAGATACAAGGTGGTCTTCTTCTGCAATAATGTTTAACACCGGAACTGTTATCTTGGTCAGGTCAATAGTTTCATTGCCAAGCTTCATTTCATTCTTGACGAGAAGGTTTTGCTGATAAATGTCGCGTATCCACTGTCTGAAGGTTTCACCTGCAATGGGAGGAGTGTCGTAGAGCCATTTTTCAATTCTGACGAAATTCTCTACAAACTGCTCATTGCTACAATTCTGAACCAAGTTTATGTATTTGTTAAGACCCTGTTTGAATGGCTTGAGAACAGAGTAGCACATGTAAAGCTGCTCAGATGGGAGGTTTCCAACGGATTGTAGCATCTTGTCGACATCCATGTGCCTTGCAAGATTTCCTATCACTGTAGTGTCTTTTTCTGCATCCATTACCGGCGCTATTGTAGCAAGATTTCTGACCTTCTCTTCATGCAGGGTCGTATACATGACCGACATCGTTGCGCCCATGCAATACCCATGAAGTGTCACTTTGTCGACCTTGTTCTTTTTCCTTACAATGTCGACACAGTCATCAATGTAACAGTTAACATAATCGTCAAATGAAACGTACTTGTCTGCAGAACTAGGGGCCTTCCAATCAACAAGATAAACATCAAAACCTTGGCTCAGAAGGCTCCGAATCCAGCTTTTATCTGGCTGCAGGTCAAGGATATATGATTTGTTTATCAGGGCATAAATCACAAGGATCGGAGTCTTGGCCGTCTTGCTCACCATCTGCCTGTAGTGAAGTAGTCTGTATGCTCTTGTTTCATAAAGCGTCTCGCTTGGCGTGCATCCCACCTCAATTGAACCCGCTGAGTGAAGTATTGACTTCACTCTCTCTATGTTAAGAAGCGATTCTACATATTCTGCAAAAAGCCCTGAGGCCTTTCCATCCGCCAGCATAGGAGAACCACTTACATGTTCGCCGCCAGTCTGTGGCTTGTCTGCCTGAGCCTGATCAGGTTGCAATCTGCCCTGTGGATTCATTCCGTGCATTTACCTCCTCTAGCCGTCCTTTCAGATCGCGAACGCTTTTCTTCAGGTCATGGATATCCCTCAGGATTTCGTCAACTTCGCTCCTTGTTGGGAGATTCAGAACCTTGACGCTCCTTTCAGCCATCCCTTGCAGGCTCTTGAGTATGTCAAGCTGGTTACTAAAGAGCTTGCCGTATACAATGGCAAATTCTTTCGAATCGAATAGCTCGGTAAAAGTCTGCTCAAATGCCTCTATCATCACTTTCCGGTAAGTTTCAAAATCTTGTTTTGACGAAAACTTTTTTGGAGAATTTTCCAAAGTCTGCTTGTATGCCTTGGCAAATGCTGAATTTATTAATACCCAGTACTGGTCAGCATTTGCCTTTGATTCCAACAATGTCTTACCGAGATTAAAAAGCTCTTGGGTAGAGGAGCTTGCATCTTTGGAAAATGCATATAACGGACCTATAGTTGGAAGCTTTGCAGCTTCGAGCCAGAAATCCATCATTTTTGCAAATAGTTGCTCTTGGCTGATGCTCTGTGGCATGCCTTCAATTTCAACATCTTGTAATTCTTTGTCGTTCTGTTTACTCATGAAATTTCGCCTAATATGACATTGATCATAGGAGTTTGCCATTATCTTGCTATTATAGTTTCTTACGTGTAAAAATTAAAAAAAATTATACAGTTTTTGAATAATAATTTAATACAAGTTCAAAGTTAAAATTTAAGCAAAAAGTGTCAATATAAACAAATTTTTTTGTTGTCCACTGGCAGTAGAAATGCCTTACAGATAGCACTATGTAACTGAAATGAAGATACGTTTGCAGATTCTATAATAAATTGACAGTTTTTTAGTGAAAATGCAGCTGTTCGCAGAATTATGTTAAACCTACTAATGGCAGATTAGTTATGCCCGGATAAAGCGTCTTGCTCATAATATATTAAACGAATGTAATAATAATGCGCCTCGGGGCCCGTAGCTCAGCATGGACAGAGCGCCTGCCTTCTATTCATAAAAGAAGAAAGCCGGAAGTCGTGGGATCGAAGCCCACCGGGCCCGCCATACTTGGAACGCTGAATGAATAGATATTGCGTTGTAATTGTGATATTGGGTAAATGAGATTGCAATTGCTGTATTAACCTGATAGCATCTCAGAATCTCCTGCCTTTCAATTTGTTTTTGTTAGATATGGTCCAGCAAAGGACACATGCATCGATGACTTGTAGTGCTAGAAATGAGCAATTGCGGATGTGTTGGAAAGGATTATTTATGTCAAAATAATCCAACTAGACACAATGACTGACTGGGATCTCTTAATCCCCGGGATAGGTCTTGTGTGCATTGGAATCACCGGCGTCGGTCTTGCTCTGGTGGGAATAGCTGCGACTTTTATGGAAGGAATGCATGCTGTTTCCCTTTTGCTTATGATGATTGGCCTTATCTTTGTAACAACGGGAATTTTCAAGGATGGTTTTCCGACTTCTCCTAGGGCAAAATCTGCCACCTTTATTACACTTGGATTTCTTGTGACCTTTGGAACCGCTGCCGCAGTTACAGTCAGCACTCAGGTTCCAAGTATTTTTGCATATATTGGCTTGATGCTAATCATTTCTATTCCTGCCGCAGTGCTTACAGTCGCTTCATATAGGAGAGTGCCGTACCTGAGAGCGCTTGCGGTAATATTTATCGGGTCAGGAATTGTTGCCGGCTCTACTTACTATGCATTTGGCCTCGTTTCTCCTAAAGCACCAGGCGAATCCAACCAGAATCAGACACAGACCGCCAAGCCGCCTACGCCAAAACTCTCAATGATCATAAATGCGACTATTCTGCCTGGAGCCTCGGCACAGGGAAACCCACCTTTTGCACCCGCAGACTTCAAAGTTCCAAAAGGTGCAGGTATAATGTGGACAAACAAGGATAATGTTCTTCACACAGTTACAAGTTTCAGCGACAACGGCAAGACTTTTGATTCGTCAGCAATAAAGCCGGGAGATACATATCTCCTCGATACTTCAAAGCTAGCAGAAGGAACATACGAGTATTTCTGCACTTTCCATAACTTTATGAAAGGCAAGTTTACCGTGGTAAGTGCAAACTCCACTTCCTCCGGCTCTGGTAACCAGAGTGCTAGCTCATCAGGCAAGCCCCCAGTACAGGTCAGCATTGTCAGTGGAGCCTCAAGCCTAGGTGACAAGGCCTTCTCTCCAAACCCTGTCACAGCTAGTGTAGGCCAGACAGTCACGTGGAAAAACGATGATACTCAAGCACATACAGTGACTTATGGAACGGGCGCAAGCGACCCTGCCAAGGGAACTGTGTTTGATTCCTCTCCAAACTTTAATCCATTACTGACTCCTGGCGCTACATATAGTCATGTATTTGACAAGGCAGGCAACTTTCCATACTTTTGCCAGCTTCATCCGCAAATGGTAGGAAAAGTATCTGTCTCGTAAATCCCTGCTATACAAGCTAGCGATCAGTCGCGCTCATTTTGAGCAACTATGTTCGCTGGCCCAAGTCTGCCTTCCTCTTGAATCCTGTGCTATTTTGCTTGGAAGGAGGACCGGAAATTTTTTTGAGGTAAGTGACATTATCCCCATGGCCACCTCAAACAATTCGCGGACAAGTTTTACCATAGATCCGCAGGAACTCTTTGCAGCATATAGACAAGCTGAAGACCGCCAGCTTGACGTGATAGGTATATTCCACTCGCATCCTGCGGCCGCCTCTCCATCTGAAACAGACCTTCAGTTCATGGAGTTAAATCCCGTTGTCTGGCTAATTTACTCTACAATTTCGCACGAATGCCAAGCATTCATTTTAGAAGATGAACTAAAAGGGGTAGAAGTTGACAGACCCTGAACTGAAATGACCAAGTCTGATTCTTGTAATTGACAATGCATCACGGTGTCAGGCGATTGGAATCTCGAGGATAGAGTACAACATCTCTGACATTCTGCGCGCCTGTCATGACCATCATGAGCCTGTCAAATCCTAACCCCCAGCCTGAGTGTGGAGGCATACCCCAGTCAAACGCCTTGAGATGTTCCGAAAAGCCTGAAGGGTTAAGACCCTGACTTTGTAACCTTGCTTTCAGTTTTGTGGGATCATGCTGCCTGCGACCGCCCGACGCAAGTTCCAAATACCCAAACTGAAGGTCAAAAGATTCTGAAACCTTTGGATTGTCAAGCTTTTCATGAATGTAGAATGGTTTTAGGTCGGTAGGCCAGTCAGTAATGAAGTAAAATCCTTTATGGATTTCTCCAAGCTTGCGCAGTGAAGAGTCAGAGAGGTCATCTCCGAACTTTATGTTCTCTCCTTCAGCAGCAAGCTGCTCAAGACACTGCTCGTATGTTAATTTGGATATTTTGTCAGGAATTGACAACTGGCTAACTGGCGCCTGAGCATATTCCTTATGCTTTTCAAATTCCAGAGCCACTGCCCTGATCACTGTCTCCAAGACGTACATTACATCGGTGTAATCCACAAAAGCAGCCTCAATGTCTACGCTAATAAACTCACTTAGGTGTCTGACTGTGTGAGAATTTTCAGCCCTAAAATATGGTCCTATCTCAAATACTCTATCAAGACCAAGAGTTAGTTGTTCCTTGTACAGCTGGGGGCTCTGGGCCAAGAATCCTTTCTTTTTAAAATAATCAAAGCCAAAGAGGTTCGCGCCTCCTTCGCTGGCACTTCCAATAATCTTTGGAGTATTCACTTCGATAAAGCCCTGCTCCCTTAGAGCAGCTCTTACAGCATGCAGCCCTGCTGATCTCAGCTTAAAGATGGCTGACACCTTTGGGTTCCGCAAATCAAGCGGTCTGCAATCAAGCCTCTTGTCCAGAGAAGACTCTACTCTGCCAGTAGGGTCGATCGGTAGGGGATTGACGGCTGGAGTAAGAACATTGTACTCACTTACTTTTATCTCAACGGCAAAATCCTTTGCCTTGCCCTTCTGAACAGTGCCTGATGCCACCACTGCACTCTGCCTTGGTGTTTCCTTGGCAGACTGGGCAGCATTGCCTGTTACTACCAGCTGCATAGCTCCTGTCACGTCCCTGACAGTAACAAAAACAAGCTTGCCGATATCTCTGATATCTTCTACCCATCCTGCTACTTTCACCTGTTGATCGATAGTATTCTCGCCAAGCTGGCTTGCGTAATGCGTTCTATGGATATCTGCCAAACTCTACTCTGCCCTGCCTTCCTGTTCTTTCCACCGGCTACCTGTTTGTCTGTTCAAACTCTACAAGTAATTCTATATTCCTTATTGTCTTTGATATTTGCTGGATCTTCTTGACATCTAATCTCTGGGCGTCTTTGTTTGCGACTACTGCCTTTGTTAGCTTTGCCCCGTCTGGAAGCCAGAAAAAGTTCACACTCACAACTCTAGCTGGGTAAAGCAGGTTTTCTACAAATACCCTGTCCGAAGCCTCAGCCTCAACGAACCAGACCTTCCCACCAAATTCATTTTCCACCTTTCTTGCGATAGCAGGGTCATGTCTGAGAACAGACATGTCAGGGCTTCTCACTACTAGTACATAGTCGCCCGATACTTGTGCTGCACGCACCACTGTGAATTTGTTTATATCCTGATTTTTCTCGGCAAGCCTTGTAAGTCTTATCGATGCGTCAATATCATCATGTGTAATATCTCCAGAGCTGAGCTTTGACTCGCATTTTGAGCACAATACGCCAGTTTTTGCATCAAATGAACAAATTGGAGTTTTCATTCAAGTAGCTGCCTGTAAGCCTTTGTTATATTATGAGAGGGCTATATAACCTCTTGTGGGTGCATTTGATATTCACTTGTTTTTAGCAAGCCTGTTAGAGGTTACATCAAGTTACACCAATTTTTTGGTAAATATCAGTCTAACCCACTCTCTACCTGTAGGTACGACAGCAAAACCTGCAGTATTGTTTTTTGAACTGTCAGAGGGTAAGCTATTATACGTGCAGACCAAAGTCAAAATGCCACCATGCCTGGTACAACGCAGGTTAGACTTGAAGTCTCAGAACTTTATGTTCAGTATCCTACTCCAAAAGGCGTTATCAAGGCCGTAGATGGCGTAAACTTTAGCCTCAAAAACGAATCTCTCGGAATTGCCGGGGAGTCAGCATGTGGCAAGAGTACTCTCGGAACTGCCCTGATTCGCTCGGTTCAGCCACCCGGCAGAATAGTAAAGGGCAGAGTTATGTTAAACGATGAAGATCTCATTCTGCTTTCTACTAATGAATTTAAGAATAGAATACGCTGGAAGAGGATCGCCATGGTCTTCCAAGGTGCAATGAATGCTTTGGACCCAGTTTATACCGTTGAAAGCCAGATGAAGGAGATACTAACAGAGCACCAATTTGACGGTGACATGCGGCAAAGGATTCTTGACGCTTTGGACCAAGTAGGTTTGGACAGGTCGGTCGCAAAGAGATATCCACACGAGCTTTCTGGTGGAATGAAGCAACGTGTAGTCATCGCCATGGCGTTGCTCCTTGATCCGGATGTTCTGATTGCAGATGAGCCTACAACTGCACTTGACGTTCTGGTGCAAGCTCAGATCATTAACCTGCTCAAAAAGGTACGCAAAGAAAAAGGGATAATCATTCTACTGATAACACACGACCTTGCAATTGTTTCTGAATTGGCAGATAAAATAGCTATCATGTATGCAGGCCGGATCGTGGAATTTGGAAGCTCTGCAGACATTTATCGTAACCCAAAACACCCATATACCCAATCCTTAATCGGAGCAATCCCGCGGTTACGAGCAAATGAAAAAAAGATCCGGTTCATAAAGGGAAGTCCGCCAAGCCTGATCGACCCACCAATGGGTTGCCGGTTTTTCGCCCGCTGTCCTCAGGCTATGGATGCTTGCAAAAATGACCCGCCAGAGATCAAGACTGAGACAGGATATGTCAGATGCTGGCTATACAAGTAAAACTACAAGAAAGTCCTGTGTCACCTACTGCTACCCTATTCAGAATATTTTATTTCTGCCCTATCAAGGCAGTACGCCAACGTTAAAAAGGCTGAATCAATCTAGGATGATATCGCGATAATGTCTTTATCTTCTACCCAGCCTGCTTTTTCTAAACTACCCACCATGGTCCATGCAGAAAAAACCCTCTTAGATATTCCTTCGAACCAGAATCCACAATACTCCAGACCCGTTGGTTCAACTCGACCCAAGGGTAAAAGTATGCTGTATGCCCGGTGAGTTCTGCATGTCTCTTCAGCAATACTTTCCCTTCAAGACGCTAAGGGAGGGCCAGCGAAAGGTTCTTCTAGAAATTGAAGACGCATTAAAGTCAGGTTACAAACACATATTCCTTGAAGCACCTGTTGGATTTGGCAAAAGCCCTGTCGCAATAGCTATGGCCCGTTATCTTACAACATCCCATATCTGCACCGCCACGAAGGATCTTCAGGCACAGTATTCCAATGACTTTCCATTCATTCAGACTGTAAAGGGAAGAGGAAATTTCCCGTGTATAGTGAAAGAGGACATGGGCCTTGAAGAAAACTGTGAATACGGACCATGCGTTCAGGACGATGAATACATCTGTCCTTACAAAACATACATCGGCGACTACAAGGTAGAATCTGAAGGAACACCGGCTGAAATTATCCAGCTTGATGGCGCTGCAAGGAAAAAATACATTGAAAAGCTCAAGGCCAGATCCAGACTGGTTGACCTTGAATGGAGGCCGTGCCACTACTTTCACCAAAAGTGGATGGGCATGAAGGCAAGCCATACTATATACAATTACAGATATTTTCTTTCAGATCTGTTCTATTCTGGTGGAATACAGAAAAGAAAACTCTTGGTACTTGACGAAGCACATACGCTAGAGTCAGAAGTATCTGATTTCAGAAGTTTTGTGTTTTATAAAAACTCGCTACGCTTTCTGCCAAGATTGTCACTTCCAGATAGAAAAGAATATGATATTCAAACTTGGATTGACTTTGGACTGCTCTTACATGAAAAACTTGCCGCATTCATTGAGCAGGCAGAGGGATTTCTTGAGCGCGGAAGGTCATTTGAGCCCTACACAGAAAGAAACCTGATTGACGCAATGATCAGGGAAAAAAATCTAGTTTCTGTCCTAGATGATATACGATCCAACAAGGATAACTGGATCATAACCAATGTAGAGCGAGATCCTAGCTCAAATCACATAGTCAGAGCAACACTGACGCCTCTGGAGGTTTCGCATTATTTTGATTCTATTCTGAACAAGTGCTCGATTTCACTTTTCATGAGCGCTACCATCTTGAGTAAAGAGTATCTATGCAAAATTGCTGGATTGAACTCTTTAGATGTCCGCTTTATACAGGTGCAAAACTCTGACTTTCCTGTCAGGAACAGGCCTATTTATCTAATGAACATAGCTTGGCTAAATGCAAAGACGATGAGTGAAAACCTGCCCAAAATTGCTCAGGCAGTGGATAATATTATGACAATCCACCGCCATGAAAAGGGGATAATCCACACCACTTCATATTCCCAGATTGAACAGATAAGGAAGGGTTTGTCAAAAGAAAACGCCATCAGATTGATTGAGACAGGCTCTAACCTTGACAGGGCAAAACTGCTTGAGAAGCATTCTAAAAGTAGAGGCCCGACCGTAATAATATCTCCATCGATGTATCTTGGCGTGGATCTCAAAGATGATCTTTCACGGTTCCAAATTGTAGTCAAGGTTCCATATCCTGATCTTGCAGACAGGAAAATCGCGGCAATGAAGCAAAGAGATCCAAGGTGGTATACATGGAATACTGTACTTCGACTTGCTCAAAGCTATGGCAGAAGCGTCAGGAATCGAGAGGATTTTGCACATACCTATATTCTGGATAGCAGCATTTCGTACCTCCTCAATTCTGCCGGTGATATGATCCCTAAATGGTTCTCAGAAGCTCTGGTACAAAAATAAATCTAGCTGGCTGACCCATGTTGGTTGGTACTTTTGCAGCCAGAACACCATAGATCAGCTATAGAACGTTTTTATCTGGCTATAGATAACACAAGACCGGCACATTGTCATTCAGTGACGACAAGGGCGCCTCCTCTTCCAACAGGCCAGCATCCAACCAACAATCCAAGATTTTCGGCCTGAATTCAAGCATTGCTGTGACACTTTTGCTTACAAGTCCAATAATCTTTTCCCTGGCAGCATATCCTGACAGCTTTAACTTATCGTGGAACCAAGGCAGAGGGGGATTTCTGTTTGCAATGGCCTTCATTGCTGCAGAGCTTTTGGGTCTAAGATATGCAATAAAGCACTCGCGCTTTTACATTGTAATGGCTCTTGCAGGCGCTGCGATTGGATACTTTATTGCGCTTCCGCTTGGTCTGGGCGACTTGATCAAAAACTCGCACTCAGAATTTCATGTTCTTCTTGTAGATAGCTGGACGTGGATGTGGGACTTTATTGTCATGGCATTATTCGTAGGCATCTCTCTAGCTGTTCTATTTGGCAAAAAGTGGTACAAGGTCGCCCCTGCGGGACCGATTTACCTTGGAGGCAGCGCGGTGATTCTCTCGCTTGACGCCTTTTTTCCATATGACTCTCTTGGACCGCTCCAATTCATAGTCCCAATTTACCTCCAGATAGACCAAGCGATAATAAAGTTCTTGGCTCTGTTCATGAATCTTGGCTCAAGCACTCCTGCCACTGCAAATGGGAATATTCTGGTTCTGAACGGACTGCACGGACCTTTTGCACTTCAGGTATTCTGGCCTTCTGCCGGCGTTCACAGCATGATAATATACAGCTTGGTGATGCTTGCGTTCCTCCTAAAGATGGAAATGCCGCTAAGGCGAAAGCTTGGATTCTTTGCAATTGGAGTTATAGGCACTGCTTCTGTCAATGTTATTCGAATAACCCTTCTTTCACTTTATGCTATACTTGTTACTACAGATGTAAACCAATGGCAGGCTTTTCATTCTGTTGCAGGAGAGATAATGTTCCTCCCATGGCTAGGCATCTACCTTGCAATTGTTATGCGCCTAGAAAGCAAGAGGATACGCAAACTTCGGGCACATGCAGCTTCAATAAGTAGCCCTTCTGCAGGACCTGATAGCTCAACTAAGGGCCCATAAGTCAGCCGTTGAGATGATGCAGCAGTCTCAATTCAGCGCTAATGTTCGAGAAATACTTTTTTTGATTGTTCCTCTATTGCATGCGATGAATCGACTTTTCCAATTTATGTTGAGCCAATAAAGTCGGAAATGGTGTTCTGCCCAGAATTATTCTTAAGATCGGTCAGCTTTACTCCGAGCCTTCTTACTCTAAGCTTGGCACTTACCGCGTCATCTGTGCTCCAATCCATTGCCTCATCAAGGATTGACTTGGCAACAGAATATAGTTCATTATAGTTTGTGCAATGGACCTTGAGTGTCTTTGACCTTGTAATATTTTCTAGGTCATGCAGGATCAAAAGAACTCCGATTGTCTTGAAAGCTACCTGCCTTTCAGTTGCTAAATCAACGACAAGACGACACAGTCTTTGGAGGTCATCGTACATTTCCGTGCTGCGTGATGCATCTTTTTTCAAAGTGATTATCTTTCCTATCTGCTGTGTTTGACCTGATTCTGTTACAAGCTCATTGTCTATTCCCTTTGATGCATTGTAAAGGCAGATGCCTGATGTTCTACCAAACTCTTCAACTAACCTGAATGGGTCACAACATGAAAGTTGCCCAAACGTTTCCATACCCATTGCAAAAAGCTTCTTTGTTGTCTTGGGACCAACTCCGGGAATCTTATCTACTCTAAGACGGGATAGAAAATTTTCAACTTCTTGTCTTGGAACGACCGTCAATCCATCTGGCTTTTGGAAGTCAGATGCGATCTTTGCTACAAGTTTGTTTGGTGCCACACCAAGCGAGCAAGTCAGGCCTGTCTTTTGAAAAACACTGCTCTTTATTGTCATGCTTAACTGCTTTGCCTGTTCAAAGTCTGCATTTGTAGAATCTGTTACGTCGATAAAGCATTCGTCTAACCCAACATATTCATACTTGTCTCCAAAACCTCTGATAACCGACATTGCCTCCTCAGACTTGGCTGCGTAAAACTTGATATCCATTGGCAAAAAGATTGCATCACCACGATCTGCAAGTTTGGACCTTGCCACCTTTATGGGAATACCCGATTTTACACCATAATTTCTTGCAATATAGTTTGATGTACTCACGACTCCGCTATCGCCAGTTCTTCCTGAAAAGACGCATACCACAATAGGTCTGCCTCTGAGACTGGGATTTCTGATTTCTTCACACTGGGCATAGAAGTAATCAAAGTCTATGCATACGATAACCCTTGTCCTATCTGATCTGCGCGAAATCAAAGACATCAGCTGTCAACCCAACCTCAGTTCTATACTTTTCTTGGAGCCAAATTATGCCGCATGATAAATGGGCAGCATGGCAGAATACAATAAATTAATCGAACGCTAACATTTGGTATTGGCTAGCATTGACAAGGACTATCCCGTAATAGCCGAACCTGATGGCATTAAATTGCGAACAGAGAAAATGATCAAAGACAAGCTATATTACTGCATATATGAGAATAAGGTATTCCTATTTTATAAAGACGAAGACGAGCTTCTCAATTGCTATGAAGTCGAGAATGCTGACGCAGTTAAGGAAATTGCGGAGAATCCTTCTGAAATCGAAAATATACTCAGGAGATACTCGCAAGATACAGAATCATCAGGTAGAGAGCAGCAATAGAGGGAAATTTACTGTGTCAAAATATAGCTGCGAATTACAGAAATAGTACATTGAGAAAATCAATCGAAAATTCCAAGCCGGCTTTCATAAGCAACAAGGGCCATAAAGTATTGCCACAGGCAAAGCAGGCAATAGCGAGGTAAGACTTGCTAGATGTCGAACTAGTCTGTGGCTTTTTTTTAACTATGTTCGTTATGTTGATCAATTTTATGAAAAATAAATATGTCTAAACTTTTCGTAAAAAACGTTATATTATACCATGCAGAGTACCTTTGCACAATGTCGACAAGCAACACCTCAAATCGCAGCCAGGCAAAAGCAAGTAACGAGATATTTATTGGCAAAAAACCGATCATGACCTATGTCACAGCCACTCTTGTACAGCTGGCAAACGAACCTACAGTCATAATAAAAGCCAGGGGAAAGAGCATAACAAGAGCTGTAGATGTAGCCCAGATTATTGTAAAACGCATGGATACTCTGGGATATAAAATAGGGCCAGTCAGGCTAGGATCGGAATCCATCCAATCGCAGGACGGCAAGACCAGAAACGTATCGACAATAGAAGTTCCGATCTCTCGGGCAAGGTAAAACCCTTTATTTTGCAGCCACTTACCCGCTAGGCAATCTATTTCATTGTATAATCATACCAGCGCTATTTATCACGAAGTATACACCATAGCAAGCAAGTGCCACAATAACTCCATAGTAAATCAGCATATAATATCTTGACTTCAGCACTGACTTTCCCTTTGACGCTAGGTGCGCTGTAGACGCCAACCAAGCATAGTCCATCCATATGTGGAACACAAACAACAGGGCAATCCCTGTGACAACTCCGAATGCAAATGAGTCTAGAATCAATTTCAAGCCTGCTGTAAACCACCATGTGAGAAAAAATGGGTTCAGTGCAGAAAGCGCTGCACCAACAAATACTGGCGATGACTTTCTGTATCTTAAAAGGCTACCAAGTTTTCCAGATGCTGTTATTTCTGCTCCGCCTTTACTCTGCGCAAAGGATACGCCTTGAAGAATCGCAAATCCAATGATTCCAGCTCCGCCCACAAGTCCTATTACGCTAGCATATCTGTCTGCAAATGCAGGATAAGAAAATAATCCTACAGCTAACAAAATCACGATAGGAAGCTCGACTGTAGTATGCCCATATGCGAGCTTGACCCCTGACATCGCCGCGCCTTTGCTTCCATACAAGAGGTTTGCAAAAAACAATGGTCCAGGTGAAAGCACTCCAGAGGCTGAGATAAGAATAACTTGGGCGGCAAACTCTGGAATGTTCAAACCTACTGAATCCACGGAGTACCATTTTGTTAACTTTTATGAGACATTCAAGTCCTGCCCCGTCTTATTCAAGAATGAATTAAAATATCCTAGTCTTTCTATGACCTCTATGGTAGTTGATACTATACGTACCATCAAACTTCTCGGCAAGTGGTCTGCCAATAGAGCTATGGGAAGAAAACGGCCTCTTGTAGCAGTTTTTAGCCTTACACATTATTGCAACTATTATTGTCCGATGTGCCCTTTTGGTGATGCTGACAAAGAGGGACAACTCCGGCTTGCGCGCAAAAGTGACCTCAGCACTGATCAGTGGAAACAGGTATTTGAAAAGGTATCAAAGTACTGTGTCTGGTCGATAATAGAAGGCGGCGAACCCACAAGCAGGCCTGACTTTATGGAGCTTGTAAAATATCTTTATGGCCTCAAGATGCCAATCACACTGATTACAAACTGCTCGCTTTTGCATACACTTGATCTGGATGAGCTGAAAAAATACATCCAATTTGTGACCTGCAGCATAGACTCTGTCTATGAACAACCGTACTGTAAGGTGCGCGGCGTACCTGCCACCATGTTCACAAGGGTAATGGATAACCTCCGGCTTCTGACTGAGCACAGAGTTCCTCATTACTTCAATAGTGTCATCACCAAGTTCAATACCAGCGAATTCATTGACCAGACATATTTTGACAGAGCGCTTGAGCTTGGCGCAAACGCCGTGTCATTTACTTTCGTTGAAGACCGAGCTGACGTGAACTATTCCCTGTTGCCCGACAGGCAGACAATGGTAAAGGTCTGCGAAAGTATATTGGACTATGCAAGGAAACACACGTCTCCGCAGATTATGATTCCGCCGGAATACTTTGAACAGATAATACAGCATGGAAGAGGGCTCTTTGATGAATGTGGCGTATGGAAGAGCATATTTGTAAATGGAAATGGGACTGTGATGGTTCCTTGTTGGAAGTTCAACAATCCAGAGAATACGTACAATTTGCTTGACTGTAGCGTTGACGAGATATGGAATGCTCCACAGTGGGACATAGCACGATCATGCCATGATTGTGAGGTACTGGGGTGCATCTGGTATTCTTCACAACCTATATCGACTTTTGCCAAAAACTATATGCGCGGATTATCAAAGGTAATTGGTCAGCATAAGCCAGAGCTGGCAGGCACAATCTAGTGCCTATTTAACGAGAATCAGACTTGGTTTGAAAATGTTTTCACTGTTATACCTTCATTAACGTCCTATTCCGTAAATCACTCATATGCCTTTTCTGGCTTTCATTACCATGTAGAGTAGGACAGAATGACCAGATGCAGTCGATATTGTTTGAACCGATTATGTAGATCGTTCCAGTTCAAGGCTGGCAGCCAGATATCTATTGTGCGTTGTAATCGGAAGCCACATAGCTATCTGAAAAATAGGTTGACGTCTTCTGGTTGGGCAGATGGATAGATCGATGGATAGATAGATTCAGAGCCAGCAGACAACATATAAGGACTATTCTTGTTAGAGTCTCGAGTATTGTGACAGAAGAGGTCGTGTGTACACTGGTATTTTGACTGGCACAGATTGTTTAATGTGCCAATGGGAAAAGACAGAGAACTATTTATGATATTCATTGTGATGGATAGTAGAAGCTGGTATGGCCGTGGCTACTCAAAATAAACTTTATAGTGCTACATCGAGGATCTGTGTATATTGAGAATTTATGACAGTCTTTCCAGCAGCAAGCAAAAGTTAGATCTCAACGATGTAGTCAGAATCCTCGTTTGCGGTCCTACAGTATACGACTTTACACACATAGGTCATGCAAGGTTGTTGGTCTTTTATGATCTATTTGCTAGATACTTGGCTTCAAAAGGAATCCTGCCATTCGTAATCCTTAACATAACTGATATCGACATCAAAATTTACAGAAAAGCAGCGGAAGAAGGAATTCAACTGAATGAACTTGCCGATCGCTTTATAGATGCGTTGATCTGTGACATGTCCCTGCTTGGAATTTCAGACGCATTCTGTCTGGCAAGAGTATCAGATCATATGATCTTTGCACAGTCAGCAGTCAGAAATCTCCTAGCTCGACAGAAGGCATACTCTGCAGGTGGCAACATCTACCTTGACACATCTCAAATTCCTTTTCACGGTTCACTTGCCAAAATGAAAAGACACGACTTTGAGAATTGTAGGCTCGACATAGCACCAGGCAAGAGGAGAACACCTGATATCTTGATCTGGAATGCTGCAGAGAATTTCGATGGAATGACTTTTCCTGACAATGTGCTTGGAGAAGGAATACCTTGGTGGCATTTGCAAGATTCGTCTGTTGCTATGGCCATCTTTGATGGCAAGTATGACCTTCAGGGTGGAGCTGTTGAACTTGTATATCCTCATCATGAATCGCACTTGGCGCAGCTCTGTTCGCTGACCTTGGAAAGTAATCCCGTAAAATACTGGCTTCATATAGGGCTTGTCTATGTCAACGGCATGAAAATGTCAAAGTCGCTTCAAAATACGGTAAGGGTAAGAGACCTTTTGCAAAAATATGGAAGTAATGTCATAAAACTCTACCTACTTTCTTTTCACTACAGAAAGCAACTAGATTTTTCAGAAAAGGATCTAGCCAGATTTAGCAAGATCGACAATGATTTCGCATCTGTCCTGTCGGATGGAAAAAGGAACAAGACTCCCAAGGACGACAATAGCCAAGGCCGACACAGCTTTGCCGGATTCGTTGCCTGCCTTGAAAATGATTTTGATACTTCCGGTGCCCTGAAGATAATGATAAGCTCTGCCAGAAGAGGTATGAAACCAGATCTTGCAAGAATGGTGAAAATTTTCGGCCTCAGATATTGAACGAATGGAACGGAACGAATATGGTTTCTGTTCGCTTTGGACAGAACAAATGACCCTTGGCAACTATGCCGAGATGTACCTTAACAAGGTATTTGCAGAAGATTACTTCTTCAACAGAATTAGGTTGAAACAGGAGGCTTTTGGTGCGAAGAACCTCGCAAACAAGATAGCAAAGAAATGCAAGGAAATTGGCGTAGTACCATATTTGCATGTCTTTGAGCGGGATTTGGATGGGCTCCTGCCAAGACAGGAATTTGCAGTACTTGACACCATGTCCGTGCTGAGGAACCACTCGAAAAAAAATGAAAGCACGGATGCTGCAAATCAAGCAGGTGACGGCATAATCAATGTTGAGATTATAAATTCGGACAAACTCTGTGAATGGATTGAAATATTCTGCTCGTCATTTATGGTGCCGGATTGGAGGCACGAGCTAGAAATAAGGATTGCAAGAAATTTTGAAAAACTTCATCTTGTCATATGCTATCTAGACAAAGCGCCTGCTGGTTGCGCAGCGCTATTTAACACTGAAAAGCTTATGGGTCTCTATTGCCTTGGAACGTTACCACAATTTAGGGCAAGAGGAGTGGCAAGCAGGCTGGTCCGGCATTCTATGCGGATTGCAGAGGCGCAGGGGACGGATCTTTTCCTGCAAACTCTCTCAAGTCATCGGCTAGCACGCTTCTATTCGAGACTTGGGTTCAGGAGCCACTACAGGAAGAAGATACTTACTGTTAGTAGCACCTCTGATGCTGCTAATTTATAAAAATATAATCTCACTTCAAAAGATGTATACATATCAAATTCGCAGGAAAAAATTCCTTACGGAAAGAAATAACCTGTAAATACAGATTTCCGAATTATTTACTGATAGGCTTGAAATTCGACGGCTCTGAATTCAACTTGAGGCGAGGCATATCCATCCCGATGTGCCAAGTTGCGGGTTGCTTTGAGCCTGCTATGGTGTATATAGTAATCCGAGAAACCGACGATATTGTTCTTGATTCGCAGCAGGTAGAGCAGAAACTTGATATCGCTTGGGATCACGAGCCTAAGGGAGCCGTACTGCTTGGCAAGAATGCCGGAGAGCCGGCGAAGAGTGAATTTTCTGACGATATAAATACATTCAAACTTATTCTGTATTTATGTGCAAGACATGATTATGACCTAAAGTATCTACTCAAAGAGAATGAACTCCAGATAGTCAAGCGCCAATATCTTGCGTTCAAACAGAGCACACAGTAGGAGTGATGCGTTACACAGTTTCTAGCACCAAAAACCCTGCAAGCATGCGCCAGTAAAAGTGAACGCGCTGCAATTATGATTCGGTACTGTATATATTGAGTTAAATAATTCCTACGGTCAAGGTCCCAGTAATGTACGACGAAAAGGAAACGCGCCGCCTTTGCGCGAGGGCCATAAAACAGTACATGACTACGGAAATTTCTGAACAGGAAAAAGCCGAGGGAGAAAAAGTATCCAGATTGCTAAGGGATGGCAAAGAACCCGATCAACGATCGAATGCAACATTGTGCAGGGCGCTTGCCTCCTACCTGAAATGCCTCAAGTCCATCGAAGACCTAGTGATTTCAGATCCACATTTTGTCGGCATTGACGGCTCAAATCCTGTGCTTGCCGCGCTCGGTAAGGAAATTAGCTTTACTGTAGAAACCAAGGGCCTGATCTGCCACGATGATATTCCAAAGAGAAGAAACATCCGAGTTGACTGGTAGGCAAACCACGCATGAGCTCTTGCTTCTGAGATATTTGCGTTCTTATCTCGCTGCAACTCGTGTTGGTCATCAATTTTAAGATGTAGCAACTAATAGATATATTAAGCAGCCTTTAAATGCAGATTATAATGCGAAGAAAGGTCAAGGTCGCGGTGGCAGGTGTGGGAAACTGTGCCTCTGCCCTTATCCAAGGAACCCGGTACTATAATGGTAAACATAATCATGCAGATGCCAGTAACAATGGCATTGATCCGATAGGATTGACCGCATACAACTTGGGCGGAATAGAACCGGGGGATATTGAATTTGTAGCCGCATTTGATGTGGCTGATTCCAAAGTTGGGAAGGACCTTTCTGAGGCCATATTTGCCAAGCCTAACAACACTGTAAAAATAATCGACAGCATGGATAGAACAGGAATCAAGGTAAAGAGAGGCCCTGCTTTTGACGGTATAGGTCGCCATCTATCACAAAAAGTCAAGGTCACCGACAGGCAGGTAGCAGATGTGAAGCAGGAGTTAAAAGACAGCGGAGCAGAGATTCTACTTAACTACTTGCCAGTTGGTAGCAGACAGGCCACTCAGTTCTATGCAGAATGCTGCCTGGATGCTGGGATATGCTTTATCAATGCAATACCTGTTTTTATCGCATCCACGCCAAAGTGGCAGCAGGCATTTGAGAGAAAGAACTTGGCCTGCGCTGGAGACGACGTAATGAGCCAGCTTGGGGCTACTGTCGTGCATAAGACACTTGTCAAATTGTTCGTCGATCGGGGAGTCAAGGTGGATCAGACATACCAGCTCAATATCGGAGGCGACATGGATTTTTACAACATGCTTGATGAGGAAAGGCTTGAGGATAAGCGTATCAGCAAGACAAGTGCCGTTGCAGCTATGGCCAACTATGAGATACCGATGAGGATAGGGCCATCTGACTTTGTATCATTTCTAGAAAACGATAAGGTGTGCTATATCTCGATAAAAGGGCAGTATTTTGGCGGCATACCGCTAGAGCTTGATTTGAAGCTCAAAGTAGTTGATGCGTACAATAGCGCTGGGATAATGATTGATGCATTGAGGGGAGCCAAAGTTGCTATAGATAGAGGTATCTCCGGTCCGCTTGAGAGTATTTCGGCGTACTGCTTCAAGCATCCGCCAGTCCAGATGCCTTACACTCAGGCCAAGTCCAACTTTATAGATTTTATCGAAGGTAAGCGCGAAAGGTAAACCGAAAAAGCTGCAGCCACTGATGGTAAAATCGAAGAATTTTCATGCCCATTGAACAATTGTCAGTAGATATGGATCAACCCATTATTCGCAAGCATTTTTGTCATATCCTGTACTATTGACGCATGCATGGAACTATACCTGCAATCGACAATACATCTTATGAAATATTCAAAGAATTCCGCTCGGCCATACAAGATAAATAAAATTTTACAAAACAGGTGGGATTGTAGTACCCCACAGTACTTATTGCCTCATGCCTGAGAATGGCTGGGGGCAAGATTGGACTAGGATATGGTTCACATAAAAAAGCTAGAGGTGTATGGTTTCAAGTCCTTCGGCTTTAAAAATACAATTGTGAACTTTGAAAAGGGTCTTGTCGCTGTGACGGGGCCAAACGGCTCTGGCAAAAGCAATATTTTAGACGCAATAATGTTTGCTATCGGCGAAAATAGTCCAAAAGCGCTACGAGTCGACAAGTTCCAGTCCCTTTTTCATGATAGTCAGAACAGCTCTCACAGGCTAATACGGGTCAGCCTTGTATTTGACAACCAAGACAGAGGGATACCTGTAGATTCAGATTCCGTCACATTGACTAGGGAGATGGAAGGACAAACAGGGGAGAGCAAGTACTACCTGAACGGCAAAAGCGTATCTAAAACCTCGATTCTGGAGCTTTTGGAAATAGTATTGGCTGCTCCGAACAAACTCAATATAGTACAGCAGGGTATGATAACTCGCATCTCTGAGCTAAATTCTGAGGAGCGCAGAAAGGTAATCGAAGATATTGTCGGCCTTTCCTTCTTTGACGAAAAGAAATCTGAAGCCCTGAAGCAGCTAGACGAATCTGACAGAAGACTTGAGGTAGCGATGGCAAAGATGGGTGAGATAAGAAAGCGAATAGACGAGCTGGAATCTGAAAGAAATGATCAGATAAGATATGAGCAGCTAGTGTCAGAGATAAAGCGACTAAAGGCCATCAAGATATCGGGAACTTTAAAATCTATAGACAGAAGAATTGAAACATCCACTCAAGTGCTGGATTCAAATGCACAGCGACTCTTGCATCTGTCAAAGCAAGTTGAAGAAGCAAACATCAAGATAACAACACTTGACTCTGAAAAGACACGCTTTATGGAGCAAGCCGATGCAGCAAATCGGGCCAAGGCCTCTGTCGCTTCTAGAATATCGACAGTCTTTCATGACCTGACACGAACCAAGGCTATACTGGCGCAGTCAGAGGAGCGCATCGTACAGATTCAACGAAGGATTCCTGCAATCGATTCTGAAATTGATGAGCTTGGGCAGAGAGTCCAACCACTTCAGACGCAAATACTGGAGAGAAAATCGTCTCTCGATAAGCTGTCCTCGGACGTTGGCGCCATAAAACAAGAGCTTGACGAAATAAACAAAAAAATTTCATCTGTATCACTTGAGTTGCAAAAGTGGCAGCGCAAAAAACGAAAGCTGGAAGAGAGACACAAGCGCCTTTTGTCAATCAAAAGTGAAGTTGAGATTCTGGCTGTAAAAGCAAGTGAAAAGATAAACACAAATGACTTTAAAGCCGCAATCAACCGCGACAGCATTTCACAGCTGCAATCAGAAATCCAGAAACGCAAGGTTCTGCTGTCAGAACTTGAAAAGTCGTTGGAGAATAGCAGGATTCAATATGAATCGGCAAAGAGCTTGGCTGAATGCCTCGCAAAAAATAAAGACGAGCTTCAAAAAGAGCTTGGAGATTCTGGGGTATTGCTCTCAAAGGCAGAAGGCATGGCTGCACAATTTGAAGCAAAATCGGGGCTTGCAAAAAGCTCCATGACCGAAGACATTGCAATTGCAGAGCTAATGAAAAACCCAGACGGCCTTGGCATAATAGGCCTTGTACACAATCTTATCAGATGGGACAGAAATTACGAAAGACCCATTCTTGCAGCAGGCTCTGAATGGATGAAGGCCTTTGTGGTAGAAGATGTCAAATCTATGATCTCGCTGGCTGCCATTGCAAAGGAACAGAAACTTCCCAGACTCAAGGTTATACCGCTGAGCGCCGTAAGTCGCTCAAAAAGGGCGAATGCCCCGAAAGACGATGTTTCAATAGTCGGTAACCTTGCCGACTTCATATACTCCGAATATGATAAACTTGCTGATTTTTTGTTTGGCGACACATTTCTGGTCAGAAGTCCTGCTTCAGCCTATTCCCTTGCAAGGCAGGGCTGGAGGGCTGTCACAGTCGATGGTGAGTTGTTTGAGCCGTCGGGCAATCTTCTTTCAATTGATTTTGGCTCGAAGATAACTGACCTTACCAGAGTTGTCCTGCTTGGCTCGTCGGTTGAAAAGCTGCGCCAGTCCATCACTGCCATGAAAAAATTAATCGAGCGAAAAAATATCGAGTTAAGTGAAATGACCTCCAGATTAGATTCTGTTAGCGAAGACAAGATGAGGCTTGAGCTGCTTATAGGCGATTTAACCACAAAAATAGACACGGAATCGGATAATCTGGTACAGAAAGAAAGGGTGCTACAGGAAGCCCTGACGAGCTTTCAAGGAGTCGAATCACAACGCAATACCCTTGGAATTGAGCTTGAGAAAAATCACCGCAGGATATCTTTACTTGGTCCTTCGATTGAAAACATTGCCAACAGGCTTGAGCGAATAGCGGCAAGCAGTGCCCTTGAGAGCGAACTATCGGAGCTTGAGGCCAAAAGGGCCGGGTGCTTGAAGTCGATAGCGGCAACAGGCATGGAGCAAAGCGAGATCGCAGTATCAATTGCAAGCGTGGAAGCGCAGATAAAATCAAATCTTCAGAGGACAAGGGAAATAACAGAGGAAAAACAGAGACTTGAAGTTGAGCTGTCGCAGAAATCTACCCATGTGCAGAATTTGCGCCTGGATGTAGAAAAATTGGAATCGGATCTTGTAAAGCTTCGAAACCAAGAGCAGGAGATAATAGATTCATCCGGAACATCTTATGCAGTTCTTCAAGAGTATGAACGCAAGATAAAGCTGTTGACAGATGATGAAAGAAGGCTCAGTCGAGAAGTAAATGTGATCGAGAGGGAATCTGCCCTGCTCCGGAAAGACCTCGCCGGGCTGCAAGTCCAGCGCCTTTCACTTGGCAACGAGCTTGCAGCACTTGGATACAAGGACAGGAATTTTGAAGAACAAAATGTTGACGAGTTGATGAAAGAGCTTTCTTCAGAGTACGAGCTGGTCAAGTCAAAAATCAACTTGAGGGCAGATGAGTCATATGTCCAGGTAATTGATGGTTATCGGGGAATGTCGGCAAGGAGGAATCAGCTTGAGCAGGAGCGCAAATCAATTGTATCGTTCATTGAGGGAATAGTACAGGAAAAGACAAAGGTGTTTATGGATGCCTTCAACAAGGTAGACGGCGACATTAGGAGGACTTTTTCCGAAATAACGACCGGCGGATCTGCCTGGTTAGAAATTGAAGATCCTGAAGACATTTTTTCCAGCGGCGTAATGCTGGTTGTCCAGTTTCCAGGAAAGCCTGGTAGAGAATCCACCGCGCTATCTGGTGGAGAAAAGACTATTGCTGCAACAGTCTTCTTGCTTGCGTTACAGTCACTCAAACCCTCTCCGTTCTACCTGATGGATGAGGTCGATGCACATCTTGATGCACAAAATACAGAAAGACTCTCCAAGATTCTGCTTGAGCGTTCAAAGGACAACCAGATAATCATGGTTACTTTAAAAGACTCAACTGTAGCAAAGGCTGCAATAGTCTACGGCGTTTATCCAAAGGAAGGCGTTTCTCAGGTGGTTAGGTACAGAAATGCGCCTGCAGTTACTGTCCAGAGCCAAACCGGTAGATAGATGGCAGGCTCGGGACATGAATTTTTAACAAAATATTGTCTGTTTTACTCCAATCTTACACAGGCAGACGAAAAGCTATTGCAGCCATTTTTTTAGCTATCAACCATTCGTGGTATGCTTTATGGACAAGATTGACGCTCTACTGGCCCGGATTGGCATCTTGCAAAAGATCCAAGTAGAAATATTCTACTCTATCAAAACCAAACCCTTTGATTCTCTTTATCTTGCCCTGCAAAGTTAGCCGGGTTATTGCTTTGCGGGTCAATTGGGCACTGCCTATCTTGGCTTCTATTTCTTTGGACGTGACCCTGCCACTACGCTGCTTGATTATTGTATAGACCCGTTCAACCGCCCTACTTGAATCTCTATCTGCTTGTATGGCCGCCGACGCCGTACGAAGTTTCATGTAAAATTGCAGAAATTTTACACTTAAAAATATTAGGGGAGCAGATTCTAGAGAAGGATTACCTGATGCGGCGTATCTGACTTTGAGATAGGTTAGGCTACTGGATTTTTCAGCTATCACATTATAGACGTTCCAGCCTGCTGGTAAATAGCATTATTGCAGTTACCAGAATTATAGCTCGTCTATGTGATATTTTGACATGCAGCCTGTGCATTCATAAATTTCGTCACCGACAGGACCAGATACATTGAATCGGATAATTGTTGTACATTTTGGACAGCGTCCTTCAACGCTTCTTGTCTTTCTAGCTGGCCTTGCAATTGTCTTCCTTCTCCTACTGCCCATACTATAGGCAAGGTATGAAATACCGTTTTATAAATCTGGTCAATTGATCTGGCTTGCAATTAACTTGCAGCAGATACATGCCTCTCTACTGACTTGATGTAGTATAAATTTTATATTCCATTCCGGATAATATTCCACTGTTCTATCATGATATTGCCGGAACACTGCTCTGTCAAAGTAGACGGAGTAGAATGTCCATATCCTCCATCGTTCATAGTATCGGTTACAACAGGCGAGAACAGTTACATGATTTCGGTTGTATGCCTAGAGCATAGGGATAAGGTACAAAAAAGAATTGCCATGATGCAGCAGAAAAGAGAAATACCGGCAGGAGCAATTGAATTCCAGCCAATACAGATCATAGGGACAAACTGCATTGCAGGCTCTAGCGAAGATTATGTTGAAGTAGAATTGAAACGCGGAATAGAGTCAGATAGGCCGATCTAGTTCTGCTACTATCATCATTATTGTTGCCATATCTTCTTTGAGTAATTAAACAAATAGAAGAACTGTAGATCAGGACAAATCAAGCCAACAGGATATCTCCGCCTTGTTTTAGCCTGGCTTAATATGCTCTGGCAAAATATGCATACGTTTTTGACTTACTGCCACAGTATATACAAGGCAGAAGAGCTTCTTCCTTTCTGTGCTCATGATCGTTATTTGCAAAGGGAATTACCCTGATGTCAGCACCTGTTTGTTCTTTTATCTCTTCTTCACACTCTTGTCTTCCACACCATGCCGCACGGATAAAGCCACCCTTTCTTTCAACTACTGATTTAAAACTTTCATAGTCTGTCACAGTGGTAATACTTTCTTGCAGAAATTGCCTAGCATTTTTCAAAAGCGAAATCTGAATCTTATCCAGTAAGGCCCTGGTCGTCTCGACTAGCTTGCTTGCAGTCTCGAGAGATTTTTCTTTTGTGTCGCGCCTTACAAATTCGATTTGATTTTTCTCTATGTCTCTTGATCCTATATTTATTCTAAGAGGAACACCCTTCATCTCCCATTCATTGAATTTCCACCCTGAGGTATACTCGTCGCGGTCGTCTATATGGACCCTGATTCCATTGCTTCTTAGCTCAGAGCCTATAGATGCGGCCCTTTGCTTTACAACTGGGGCATCCTTTTCCCTAAATATTGGTACAATAACCACCTGGACCGGGGCTATCATCGGAGGGAGAACAAGTCCCTTATCGTCCCCGTGAACCATGATTACTGCGCCTATCAGACGCCATGATACTCCCCATGATGTCTGCCATGCAAAGTGCTCCTGAGTGTCCTTGCCAAGGTATTTTATTTCAAAAGGCTTGGAGAAATTCTGTCCCAAGTGGTGCGAAGTGCCCATTTGCAGCGCTTTTCCATCTGCCATGATGGCCTCTAGGGTAGTAGTGTATTTTGCACCCACAAATTTTTCCTTGTCGCTTTTAAACCCTGTTATAGTCGGAATGCCAAGGTAGTCTTCGATCAGTCTCTGGTATATTTCCAAAATCAACATTACTTCACGTTCGGCTTCATCTTCTGTGGCATGAACTGTATGACCTTCTTGCCACAGAAATTCAGATGTCCTGATAAACGGCTTCGTTGCTTTTATCTCAGCACGCAGTGCTGTGTTCCAGAAGTTGATTTTGAGTGGCAGATCCCGGTAACTTGTGATCCATTTGGAAAAGATCGAATAAGCAAGTGTCTCGGAAGTTGGCCTTAATGCAAGCTTTTCAGACAGATCTCTCTCACCGGCCTTTGTAACCCAGAAAACCTCTGGAGTGAAGCCGGCAAAGTGCTCCTCTTCCTTTGCCAAGAGGCTCTCTGGAATCAGTACTGGTAGAAAGGCGTTTTGATGCCCCGTAGCCTTGAACTTGCTATCAAGCGTATCCCTAATGCTCTCCCAGATAGAATAGCCGTATGGGCGCAGGACAATGAAACCCTTGGCCGGCGCGTAATCTGCCAAGCCAGCCTTTAGGACGACCTGAGTGTACCATTCACTAAAATCGCTGCTCTTCTTGGCAGTTATGCCTGCCTCCTTGTCACTGCTCATTAATTAATCAAAGGCATGATAACTACGATTTATGAAGTTTTGTCTCGATAATTAAACTGAATTGAATTGACGGGCAATACATACAGGATCGCTATAGCGGGTTGCCTATGCAATAAACCTGACCGGATATTCTGCTTTGAAAGTTTTTGCATACATAGCATTGTACGAATCCAATTTCCTTCTGAAGCACAGGACAGTCGACTGCTTCAAGTTTCATTCTCTTGAGCATCTTTGGGCTAACACCCTTGAGTTTTAATTTTCCCTTTTCATCCATCATTCCAATACTCTGCAGATCTGCCTTGGCTTGCTCGGTTGGCTTGATATACTTGTCAACCTGTTTGACCGTAACCTGGTACTTTACTGCTGAAATACCGTCACTCATTATTAGTGCTATCAGTTGTGTTACAGATATATGAATTGTAGTACACAAAGTTCTATCTACATAATTCATAGCCAAAATCAACCAAAAGACGTATTGTTAATCAGAAGGAGAAAAACCAGTAGACTTGGGCGGGGCGTATAATTTCTTATCTTGAAAAAATAGTTTTCTTTTCGTTTAATCTGCAGAATAATTAACAAAATCGGTTATTTTTGCCTGTTTTGCCTTGACACTAAAAGCCTTGATCTTGCTAATTATCTCTGCTTTCGAAACTGACATGTTCAGGCATGCAAAGGACAAGGCATTGCCAAGATCCTCAAACAACCTTTTTTGCCTCCGGAGCGCTTCTCTTGCACCTTCTCTTATTTGCCACACACCCACCGGAAGGGCATATTCTGGCCGAATTTCTCTTATGACCAGCACCGAAGCTTTACGGCCACGGCTAACAAGGTGTTCAACCACTGCAAGTCTTGCTGCAAAATACGCGCCAGCTATTGATGGCGGATGGTTCAAGCCCTCCGGACCTTCATACTCTGATGCAATCGCTGTCCTGCCATTTTTGTCAATCCATATCTCTAGCATTTCAAAGCTCCATATGTCGTCTGGAATAAGCACCAAAGAGTAGTAATTTCCAAGATGTGAAAACTGTGAAACTTCAAATGAATCTATTGACTGGTTGTTATTAATTTCTCGTACGAGCCATGCAGAGATGGTACTATCAGTTGCGGATATGCTCCATCTTGTTGGAACAATTTTCCTGTCTTTTTTGATGCCTAGCATACCGATGCTTAAAAGTTTGCTGATTCTGCTCACTTCGACACCTTGCTGATAAAGCGCTACCATAGCCTTTGCCGCAGTCAAGTCAGTATCATAGTACGCGTTTTCTATCCTTCTATCTGAAGCTGCTAATGTATTGAAGGTAAATGATTTTAGCGGAGCAGACAGGCCAAATGGAGTGACCTCTGAATCAAGCTCAGCTTTTCTTAATGCCTGTATTTCTGCTGCGGGGCTTTTTTCAAAAATCGCCTGACCTTCTGCAGGCCTTGTCGACATGGTCATATCTTGTAGACTCTCAAGCTGCCTTGACTTTTCGTCAACTTTCATTGTTATTGTCCCTCTAACAAGAGCCAGCCTGTAGCGCAAAATTTCTTCAAGACCCTTACCAAGCCACATCTCTGGTTTGTCAAATACTGATGTGTCGCCATGAACTGGAGGAAGGAGAGGACCTACCTTTACTTTGGGGTAGCCATACCTGCCGACAAATACCGACGGCGGACTTGAACCTTCCAAGCTAGTAGAATGTAGCTTTGCAGAATTTATACCAAGGAACCTGATCCATTCAGCCTCAAGCTGGCGCTTGATGTCATTGACAGATTGTGTTGAGGACAAGGGACCTGCCACTACTCAAAATAGTGTCATGCCCAAAATAACCTTTTTAACTTAATTCGGGTTCGCAAGTCAACAATACTTGGGTTCATACGACTCCAAGCCAGATTCGCTTTTGAAATTCCAATTGTGGCCCGTCGACTGATATCTATCTGCAAATGGAAAAGTTGAGTTGTATGTCATTTATGATACGTACAAAACCTTTTCCTCTCTCAGGATATCCAAGTTCAATGGCTTCTGGGCCTACGGTATTATCTACTGCCAGAGGTTTGCCCATGTACAATACTTCTTCTAGAAGAAGAATAGTCATTATTGATAATATGCCTGATACAACCATAGCCCTTGAAGATTCTTTGGCAAAAAAATATGAAGTTATCACTTTTAATGACCCTGAATACTTGCTATCGTCTTTTAGAGCCGACATGTATGACATGGCAATAGTTGATTATCTGATGCCAAAAATGAATGGTCTTGAGCTATGCAGGATCTTGAGGAGGGTCGATCCGAAGATGAAGACTCTTTTGGTAACCGCATATGACATATCAATTATACTAAAACATGAGACAGGCAGAGAATATTTGGAGCTTGAGAATTTAGTCACATCGAATTCGATATTGAGAAAGCCATTCACAAAAGACGAGCTTGCTGCCAAGATCGCATTTCTGTTCGGGGAGTCCAGCGTTTCGCTATTGCCAGCTCGCTCTGCATGCAAGTAATGCGTTTTGCTGCATTTGTCTATGGTATCTGCTAGCATCTCATGGGTAATGGAGGATACCATCAACCAAATTGAATGGATTTTCCGATATCAAGTGCGCCGGCTCGACAGTTCAAGTTGTTAATGAATCCAGCCGAATCCTGGTTGAGTTTAGGTTAGTATATGGGGCGGTTGGAAGGTCACCTCTAATGAAAGAGACTATAGCTTTATAGCAATAACGAACTTTATAGCAGACAGAATTAACGAATGTATGGTTTCTGTATGTGGAAAGGAGATGCTGATTGATATGGATCCAATGGACAAAGCAGTTCTTGTATCGCTACATGTAAGCACACTGGATCCAACTGTTCAGGCCTATGACAGAATTTGGTCACGGTTACCTATCAGCAGAGAATACTTTGATTCAATTGTTGATCGATTAATCAAAATGGGTTTGATCGAGAAAAACGATCCTTCAAAGCTGACCTTTATTGGCAGAGATGCTATCAAGGTAGTTCTTGTTGGAGGTGTATTTGATCTAATTCATCCTGGTCACATTCATACATTAAAGGCAGCCAAGGCCGTGGGGGACCTTCTTGTTGTGATCGTTGCAAGGACGTATACTGCTCAAAAGATAAAGAAAGACAGAAAGATCTATCATGAAGAGGCCCTCAGAAAAGAACTGGTTTCGTCTTTAAGTTTCGTGGACCTTGCGCTTGTGGGCAGAGAGGGCACTCTGTATGATACAGTTGAATACGTAAAGCCAAATGTGATAGCCTTGGGATACGACCAATCACACAGTGAGCGGGAAATAGCAGAGAATTGTGCCAAGAGAAATCTAAACGTACAGGTCATAAGGTTATCTACGCCGATCCCCGGCTCAAAGAGCTCAAAGATAAAAGAGGAGCTTGGAGATTCTATCTATGGAATATAAAATGCAGATCCGTCATGTCATATCATATCTTTGCAGGCAGCGCAAAGGAAATGGATCCGATAAAATAAATCAACCTTGGCCAGGGAGTTTATGCGTAGTTTGCTATTTGCACCTTTATCTTTACCCTGTCTCCGTTCTTGATGCCTGCTGACTCTTTGATGGAGACTGGAGCGATGACCTCAAGTATGCTGTCATCATAATGTGTCCTTTCAAGCGCAAGGACTGCAGCTCCGGCAACCTTTGAATCGTTAATTGTTGCAGGGTAGCATTTGACCCATCCAAACGTACGCTTGCCGTCGTTGAACCCCTTGATGAGGATTGCAGGATATTTAACAAGCTCTCTCCTGGCATTAATGAAAACTTTGTCGGATAACTTTACGTTAAGTGTCCCCGGATAAGGCTCGTATCCAAGCTTTTCTAGAAACTGCCTGCGGTATCCTTCAAGCGAAAGATAGTACGCTCCTTCGCCCATTCCCTGCACTACGTTTCCTTCGAAATGAATTGCCTCAGATGATTCAATTGCAGCCTTTAGTGATAGATAGAGACCCTGTATCTCCGTGTAGCCCTTCTCGGTGATTTTTACTGCAAGCTTTTGCCCCTTTAGTGTTCTTTCTATGTGGCCAGAAGATTCCAGTTCTAGCAAATGTTTGGACGCTGCCTGCTGCGAGCGGCCTATGCTCTTGGCAAGACTTGTAGTTGTGATCTCGACAAAGTTTCTGTGGGCACCGGCCATAAGAAGCTCTATCATGGTTAGAATGTGTTGGAGTTTGATCTCTGCCATTTGGTCCTACAGCTCAGATAAAGTAGATGGACAGATAGCTAGTTGCTAATACCTAGGTCACCAAAAGTCCTGACACGAACATCTGCCGGCTTTTTCAAATCTGTCATTCTGTGGCCAATGACATACTGTATGCCAGCTTTGTCTGCTGCATCTACGAGTCTCTGTGTCACAATTCCATCGAGTACTAAAAGCTTTGCCCCCTCTGTGCTGTCAAGCCTTTTGATGACTTCTGACACGGGAACCTTGAGAAGCTGATTCATAGAGCCATCAAGTATTACCGCCTCAAGAGTCTCGTTTATTTGAGGATATACATCCTTGACTGCCGTAAGTATTTCTGGTGCTTCTGAAGAAGCCGAAGATTGAGGAATGGTGGTTTCGGTGTTCTGGCTCGGTGCTACCAGCTGCCTTTCATGTTCTTGCTCGAGAGTTCTGTCTTCATAGTCTCTTTCCCTCTCTTTTTCTCTTCTTTGCACAGGCTTTGGACGAGGCTGCATATGTGGAGCTCCTTCAGATGAAAGGTCAAGGCCTTCTCTCAAAATTTCAGTAATTTCAAGAGGCGTACATTCTTCCACTTCTCTGCCTGCAGGTGCTCTGAGCACTTTGTCAATTTTCACAACTCCTTGGAGTTCCTTCAATATCAGGTCCGCTGCTCTGTCGCCATCGAGAAATGCAACAACCTTTTTGCCCTCTGTAAGCTTTGTCACTGTCTCGTCTATTTTTGCTCCTTCTATTGCAATGGCGTTATCAAAGCCAGCACGCAAAAGGTTAATGACATCTGCTCTTCCTTCGACCAAAATTATCCAGTCTGAATCAAAGACTCCTGTGCCGCAGGCAAGCTGAGCTTTGCCAAACGCAGTAAGTTTGCCTGGCTTGCTAGCGTCGTATACATCTTTTAACATCTCTTCGCCTTCGCTTATAGTCTTTGTAGCCCATTCTTGGACTATTTTCTTGGCCCTGTCGACTATGACCTTCTTCTTGATAGCTCTAATGTCATCGATGCCCACCAAGGAAAATTTGGCCTGAAACGGTCCGACTTTATCGATACTCTCGATGGCCGCCGCAATAAGCGCAGCAGTCGAGATATCTGTGCTCATCGGTATAAGCGCATCGCCTTTTGTCGTATTAGGCTTTACATCAACATTTACTTCTATCCTGCCAACCTTGGATACCTTTTGCAATTCATTGAGATTCATCTCTGGCCCAAGCAAACCTTCTGTCTGACCAAAAATTGCGCCAATGATATCTGCTTTTTCAACCAAACCATCAACTTCAAATTTTAATTTAACGTGATACTTTACAATACCTGTGCTAGGCAATTTATTTCATAACCTCGTACTGTTGTAATGTAAAATAAGGCCGCTGGGCTTGAATATAAGTGCTTTGAACTTTGATTTTTTACCCTAAAGGACTGAATGTTTAGATGTAAAAGTACAGGTCTTTGCGCGTCCCGGTTACCCCGGATAGTGTGGGAGCATAGAGTGAAAGCTCTTCTACGTGTCTGACCCGACCATTTGTGATCTTGGCCAGAGTCCTCTTGTAGAAAAGAGTAACATTATTTCTTCGTGACTGAAGCTGGTAGACCAGCCTTCTGGTCAGATACTTGCCTGTCCTGTCAGCATCAAGCAAAAGGATTATCTTTTTTCCTTGCCTGTCATGGCTATCAACGAAATCTGCGATTCCTTTAAAATGATGGAAGACTGCTGGATTTCCAGTAAAGCCTATTTTGCTGAGGGCCTCAGCGTCCCTTTTTCCTTCGACTACTACAACAGAACCATTTTCCGATTCCTCATTGAGCATGTTAACAAAACAGCGGAGTCGAGCAATTGTTTGATCGTCTATGGGCTGGTATCCCATGAGAAACAGGCTATTGACAGCATTTGAAAGATTTAACATTTTCTGCCTCTTTTCGGGCTCTCCGCAGTATCGTTCAGTGGAATTGTCATTGCAGTATGCAAGCCCATTATGCAAAAGTGGCAATAGTGGCACTAATCCGTCAAGTAGTTAAGGTGGCGCTGCAAATCCACTGGTGGACTCTAGCAATTGCCCTCTGGCACTGTCCTGTCTATACAAAATGTGGCTTGCGAAACACTTGGAATCCTGAAGGATATGCTTGAATCTGATGGATTCAAGATTAGTAATATTCACGCATGGTCTGATACAATTCCAAACGATCCGTCGCGGTATTCTGCGATAATCATCCTTGGTGGCCCAATGTCAGTGCATGATGGATATAATTGGCTTGTAAAGGAGCAGGCACTCATAAGGGGTGCAATAAAAGAAGATATCCCTGTCTTGGGCATCTGCCTTGGGTCGCAGCTTGTAGCTCAGGCTTTGGGCGGCCGTGTCTATAAGGGATCAAAAAAGGAAATCGGTTGGTTCAACGACGTATCGCTGACAGAGGCAGGGCTTCGGGACATCTTTGCAGGCCTGACTGCGAAAAAGATAAAGGTCTTCCAGTGGCATGGAGACACATACAGTCTCCCTAAAGGGGCAGAGTTACTCGCCAGCTCTGAACTTTATCCGCAGGCATTTAGGATAGGCAGCGCCGTAGGTTTGCAGTTTCATCTAGAAGTTACCAAAGATCTTATCAAGGAGTGGACCAGACAGTATTCAGATGAAATGGTATCTGAAAGAATAAAGCCCGAAGATATCAAACTAGATGATAAACAACTAGACGAGCTTGCAGCAACTTGCAGGACGGTTTATTCGAACTTTATTCGATCATGTGGTCCCCATACATAGGCTGTCTCTACCTTCATATTGTCTCTTTCTGTAACCGCTCATCAAGAGCTTGGAAAAAGCCATCACCAACAGGTTTAACCTGCTTGCGTCTACATACAGACATGGAGAAGATTATGCAGAGGAAGAACTTTTAGCTCATCTTGAAGAGTTTGGCGATCCAGATCCAGAATCTGAAATTACCCGGGTCAGCGGAATTGTCATTGCAAAGACCATGCTTGATCCGTTTGAAGTAACGGCAAAGCTAAAAGAACTTGTCCACGACAGGCCTTGGGAGATAAGACACCTGATGCGAGTCATTCCTATCGAGAGGGTCTGCCATACAGATTTGGAATCTATAGGTCAAGCCACCGGCAGTCTGGCATACAAAGTAAAGCCAGGTCATACGTTCAGAATAACCGTGGAAAGGAGGCATTCGGTACTGAGTTCTTCTGACATAATCAAAAAGTGTGCTGATATGATCATAGACGGCAAAGTGGATTTGAAGTCACCATGCTGGATAGTCCTTGTCGAAACAATAGGTGGAATAGCCGGTGTTTCAATTCTGGCGCATGACGATATTTTTAGCTCTGTAATTGAAAAACGCCGATTTTGAGGCAGGCCAAATAACCATTTTTTTGCGGCCGGTAGGTCGAGAACTCTATTGCAGTATCGCTGCTCTTTCAAGTACTAACTCTAGAAATTCCTTTTCACTAATCTTTGTCGTCAGGCCAAGGTTCTCGCTTATTCTTCTTCTTTTCACATCTGTCTGGCTTAGCACTGAATTGTCCGGCTCAAAAGAATCAAGAACATATTTGTGCATGGCATCAAGGTTTCGCACTTCTTTTGAAAACATGATAAAGCAGGCATCAGAACCTGACTCTATTCTTCCTACAGATAATGCAGAAGAAATCTGGCTTGTGCAGAAAAGTCTCAGCAAAAGGTCGGTCTCTGGCTTGTTTGCAAGCATAATCTTTCTGTCTCTGGCCTGAAGAGTGATTGACAAAGAGCCAAGCACATGTTCGATTCCGTATATGTACTGAGGATTTACTAACTGCACTGATACTCCATCTGCTCTAGTACGCAGGTTATCAACCAGTTTGCCGGGATCATCGCATTGGATATTGTGGGCTCCGTTGACGAAAACAAAGTCATCCCCTAGCTTGTGTTGAAAAGACCTTGGTTGAGGCATAAAAACCGAGCTACTTTTCTACGAACCGCCATGCACCACTGTTACTATTGTAACAGAATCATTATTTTTTATGATTGTGTCAGTACCCTGCAAAGCAGAGCTTTCTACGCCGTTTATTGCTATCAAAAGGTTATCCCGCTGAATCAAGCGAGGTTCAGCTGACGCGTTTTGAAGAAAAGATACAAGTTCAGATACAGAGGTCTGCTCTGCTTCAAAAGTAACATAGTCTCTGCCTATTGCCTTTCTTGCTCCTCCCAAGAGCCTGACGACTACCATTGTGGTCTTACCACCACAGCAGCTACTGTTCTATGGCAGGTTCTTGTTCTTCTTCTATGGCTTCGTCTAATACAGCGCTTTCCTGAGCAGCCTGTTTGCGGAGGTGAGAGGTAATGTATCCAGCTATTTCATTTCTCAAAACTTTCGAGCGGATAATTGCAACCTCGTTAACAGATTTCTTGTTATTCTGAAAGTCGGTTCCAAATTTATTTGGGTACTTTTGCAAAAGCTCCATTGAGAGGCGCTTTGTCCTATTCATTATCGTAAATCAATGATATTGGATGGATATTTTATCTTTATTATTGTAATCTCAGGTCGTGCCTTTCAGAAAAGTTTCAGCATTTCGGTAGCTGGTTTCTGACATTTCATCAAAACTGATGCCCAGCACGCTTGACGCAGATGCCACAACGCTTGCAAGAAATGAAGTTGGACTGCTTGGCATGTTATCAAAGCATTTTGAGTATCTTACTGGGCCATCTGTTTCAAATAAAACCCTGCTTCTATCCGTATTTCTTAGCAGTGATTTTTTATCATCCGAGTATACCAGAGTGGGCCCATATGATACATACAGCCCCATATCCATTGCCTTGTTCAATTGTTTTTTATTCCCAGCAAACCAGTGCAAAAGTACGCCATTGAGCGTATATGAAGACAGAGTCTGCATTACATCGTCAAGAGCTTTTCTGGAGTGAACAGAAACTGGTTTGCCTGTCTTTTCTGCAAATTGAAGCATTGTCGAAAAAACGTTGTTTTGTCTTGTCCATGCATCATTATCTCCTGCGACATAGGTAGGATCTAGGCCTATTTCTCCAATTCCTGCGATGCAAGAGATATTTGAATCAAGAATTTCGGAAAATTTTGAGATGTCTTCAGAAATAGCAAATTGTGGATGTATGCCGATAAACTGCTTTACTATATCAGAATAATTTCTGAATCTGAGCAGACCTGTCTGTGCAGTTTCTATATTCACTGAAACACAACATACCTTTATGTTCATCATTTGAAGGCTTGAAATGATCTGATTCCCATACTTTTCATAGTATGGATCGGCAAGGTGGACATGTGAATCAAAGAATTGATACAACGACCATTCTAAAGGCTGCTGATTCTTAAATTATATGATTTGCGAACAATACTTGGTTTGTTAGTCGCAGCCTAGTCGGACACTTCAGGTAGAACCATTTTTCTTTATCCTACGGTGAGCGGGAAAACCTATGTCTTTAGCTGTGAGATGAACGAAAGCGAGCCTTAAATAAAAGAAAGATAGGAGTGAATATCACATTACTCATTAATGAATCGCCATCTGCAGCGCAACTACAAGTTTCGCCTGTATCCTACAAAATTACAGCAACAACAGCTTGTAGAGACATTGGATGGTTGTCGCTGGGTATACAATTACTTTCTGGATTCTGGTTTTGAATCAGAATATGACATGAATTATGCTCTGACAGAGCTAAAAGAACAACACCTTTTCTGAGAAATTACCATTCAAAGATGCTTCAGATGGTTGGCAAGAAGATAGCCACTGCCAACAAAGCATTGAAAGCATTAAGGAAGAATGGCCACAAGGTGGGTAGGTTGAAGTATTTGCATTCTGAAGACTACAACTCTTTTACTTATAATCAGTCAGGCTTTGACATTACTGCTGTAGATGGCCAGCTATGGCTGTCAAAGATAGGCAAGCTGAAGATAAGGCTGCATAGACAGGTACAGAACATAAAGCAGGTGACAGTAAAGAGAGAAGGTAAGAGAAGGTGGTATGCTATCATTTGCTGCGAGCTGGCAGAACCCATTTTCAAATTCATAGATATCAGCAAGTCAGTCGGCATTGATGTTGGCATAACCAAGTTTGTACATGACTCTGACAACCATGAGGTAGAGAATCCATTGTTTTTGAAGAAAATGTTAAAACCATTGAGAAGAGCTTCTCGCCAACTATCTAGGAGGCAGAAAGGTTCTGCAAATTACCAGAAAGCCAAGAACAGATTACAAGTGCTGCATGAAAGGATAAAGAACCAGAGAATGGACTTTCTGCACAAGCAGTCCAGCTCATATTCTGCAAGGTATGACTTGATATTCCTTGAGAAATTATTAAGAGTGTTGAACATGACCAAAAATCACAGGCTGGCAAGAGCCATACTAGATAGCGGATGGGTCACGTTTGGTTCAATGTTAAAGTACAAAGCCAAACACTTGGTAGAAGTATACTCGCCAAATACTTCTGTTGATTGTTCTCACTGTGGTAACAAAGTACAGAAGTCGTTGGCTGTTCGTATCCATAGATGTGATAAATGTTTTCTGGTACTGGACAGAGACCATAATGCCGCTTTGAATATCCTTCAACGAGGATTGAAGTCTCTTGCTGCCACTAAAAGCAGCCTACCTATGGAACGTAGGGAAGTTACGCCTGTAGAGACTGAAAAGTCTGTGAAGCAGGAATCAATAGAGGCCCATGACTTTAGTAGTCGTGGGTAGTTCACAATGGTCAATAACAAAGCACATAAAGACCTAAAATGTACGGAAGACAGGCCCGGAAAGCCCGGTGGAGGAATCACGAGGTTTAGTAATTCCGCCGAATGTAGTGGCCAAGCATAGAGGCCTTTGGAGCCTTTGACCCCAGTTCGAATCTGGGCCGGGCTACTCCATTATTACGGTGGTTTGTAAAAAAGAAGATAAAGTCTGCTCGTATCAATTGGAAAATAGGGATAGTCAGGATGTTGGAGCGAAAGAAAGTATATGTAACTAGAAATTTGCCCGGACCGGGTCTGTCCATGCTCTCAAAAGAATGTGACGTTTCATTGCATCATGGACATAGGCCTCCTGCTAGAAAACAAATGTTGAAAGCAATTGCCGGCAAGAACGGAATAGTCTGTATGCTGTCTGATAGAATAGATAAGGAGGCCATGGACGTTGCTGGGCCCAAGTTGGAGGTGATTAGCTCGTACAGCACGGGCTTTGAGCACATCGATGTAGCTGAAGCAACCAGAAGAGGAATTTATGTCACTTTTACTTCCGACATACTGGCAGAAACTACAGCAGATCTGACCTTTGCTCTGATGCTAGCATGCGCAAGAAATATAGTACAAGGTGACGAATTTGTAAGGCAGGGAAAATGGAAGTACGGCTGGGCACCGGACCTGATGCTAGGATACGATGTATACCGCACAACCCTTGGCATACTCGGAATGGGTAGAATAGGGTCTGCAGTTGCGCGGCGGGCAAAGGGATTTGATATGAAAGTGATCTATTATAGTAGAAAAAGGAGAATGGATCTTGAGGCAGAGATTGGTATTAAATACGTAGAAATGGATGAGTTGCTTGAACAGAGCGACTTTATCTCACTACACACAAGCCTAAATCCCAAAAGCTTCCACATAATAGACCGTTCTAAATTTAGTAAAATGAAGAAAACAGCTTTTGTGATAAATACTGCCAGGGGGCAATTAATTAACCAAGAGGATCTTGCTATTGCCTTGAAGAGTGGCCAGATAGCAGGGGCGGGCCTTGATGTCTTCGAAATCGAACCATTACCTGGACCTGATCCTCTTACCAAGATGAAAAATGTGGTACTTTTGCCTCATATCGGTAGTGCAACATACAATACCCGGTCAAGAATGTCTGTAATTGCAGCTCAGAATTTGCTAAATGTCTTGAACGGCATTGCCCCACTATATCTTGTCAATCCAGAAGTTATGAACATAAGACCGTTGCAGAGTCAGACTGGAAATTGATCACATTAAACTCTAACTTCCTATCTGGCTGGCTAATGAATGTGGCTATTTGTGTATACCCTCGCAGTTACGATTCTTGCACGATGAATTGCTGGAACCGTTCTCGACACAAAAGGACTGTCGATATCAAAAAAACGCCACTTCTTGCTCACTGCACGACTTATACCGACCCGTGGTGAGCATGCCACTGATCTTGGTGCGTCTTCTGGTTCTATGTGAAGCTCTCCATCAGGATCAGTCATATCTACTCCATTCAGAAGGTTTGTAATGCCCATTGCCTTTGTTAATTTTCCCGGTCCGGAGGTCAGATCATACAGATCCTTGCGATTTCGAAGCTGCTGCATAATGTCCAACCCCTCAAGTGGCTGCAACGCTCTTATCAACACTGCACCAGCCTTTGCATTGGGAGACCTTGCGGAGATATTTACGCAGAAATGGTTACCATATGAAAAGTAGACGTATGCTCGCCCTACTGCTCCAAACATGATCGAGTTTCTTCGTGTCGGGCCGATATAGGCATGGCTTGCCTTGTCATCTGAATGACCATATGCTTCGGTTTCAACAATCACTCCCGATAGCCTTCTGACTACTTGTCCATCGTTGCCTCTGACTATGCGCACGAGTTTTTTACCCACCAAGTCTCGCGCAACTGATGCTGTCGGCCTAAAGTAGAATGATTCATCTGGACTTGTCAAAAAAAATCCTCCAATGGTTTATCTTTATTATTATCATCTGAATTCAATCTTTTAATCTCATTGGCAAGCTTGGAGAGATCCTGCTCAAGTACTTCGCGCATTGCTTTGTTGTAGATTGTTGCTGCGGGGTGAATAGTAAGGAAATATTTCCTCCCTCCATTTTTAACAATTTTTCCTCTGCTTGCCGTTATTGATTTACCGCCAAGCAGGGACGAATAGGCCGTTCTTCCTAGTATACATATGATTTTGGGCCCAACAAGTGCTATCTGTCGCTCAAGGTACGGCCTACAGGCTGATATTTCGTCGTCTTCTGGAATCCTGTTATCTGGCGGTCTGCATTTTACTATGTTGGTTATGAAAACTTCGGACCTTTGGATTCCCGCTTTTTTTAGCAGTTCGTCAAGTATCTTGCCTGCATAGCCTACGAAAGGCCGTCCCTTCTCATCCTCATTTCTGCCTGGTGCCTCGCCTATGAACATTATCTTTGCTGATACCTGCCCTTCGCCTGGAACAGCATTCCTCCTGGTCCTGGCCAGCTTACAGAGAGGGCATCCGATTATTTCGGCTGCTACTTTTTCCAAGGAATCATTTTTCATTGTTTATTTGTTCTCGTCACTCTCTGACCGTATCTGCCTGATTATGTCGAGTACTGCATCTGCATCCTCGGCTTCGGGATTGATTTCAAGGTAAGAATTCAGAACCTTTAGGGCATCCATTGACTGGTTTCTCTTGAGCAATATCATTCCCTTGTCTCTAATTGCATCTGGATTATAACGATCTATGGCAAGAACCATTTCGTTTGCTATTTCTGCTCTATCTATGTCCTGAGCTTCATAGTAGCTTGCTTTGAGGTTATTGAGCATACGTATGATCACCTGAGCAGAGGTAGCTTTCTCTACAAATGCCCGTGTAAGTGGAATATTTTGTCTTGGGTAGAATTTATCTAGTAATGCTTTTAGCGCATAGTCATCCATTATCCTTCCGCCATTAAAAGGATCAATAATTATTTCGCCATTATCTCCTTCCATGACATGTTTGACCATAAAATGAGCTGGAAAATTCACCGGATACAGCTTGAATCCCACTGCTTGGGCAACACGCATATAGACTATTGAAAGCGTAATTGGAATGCCAGTTTTTCTCTCAATTACAATATTGAGGTAACTGTTGAGTGGCGTATAATAGTCGTCAGTATTGGGCTTGAATTTCTTTTGTTTGAAAAGAAATTCATTTATTTTCTCTATCATCTGTGTAGGCCTAAGTGGCATGAGCTTTTTTATCGATTGTTTAAACTCATCACCCATTTCGTCGATCTTTCCTAGAGTTCCAGCAACGTCCAGAGTAGGATATGCCAGAATCCGCGATAGGTGCAGAGAATATTCCGCAAGAGCTTCAGGGTTATCTGTAGATGTGATAGAGTCAACGACGCTGGCCTTCCAATCGTCTATCAAAGCCCCAAGTTTATCCACAGACAATTAACATGGTCTTAATCGAATACCGTGTATTTATGTCCATCATGCAAGATTACAATGAACGGGTCATTGAAAGCACATTTGTAACCTCTAATCATTTCGTTATAACGTTAACGCAAACTGCATGCCGGAAAAGACAATTCAGCAAAATCTTATATATTCTGATATTGGTTGCTGCTTGCAGCATGAGTGCTGACCGCAGGTTTACTACAGGCCAAACATGGGGAGCATTGAGAAAGGCATGGAAGGGATACAAGATAGCAAAAGCGCAACAGGACAAAAACAAACTGGCAGAGTATGCCAAGAAGATCAAGACATTGCAGAAGGAATTGGGGATAGCACAGTCTTCATTTCCTGAAATTGGAATCTGACGCCCTTTCATGTAGATGAGCAAAAAACACTGTAATACTTGGCGCTGTCCTAGTGCTCGTATATAGCGACGACTCTAGTTCCTGCCTTTATGAGCATCGGCCCTATCATTGTTGTCAGCGCTACAGCCATTCCAATTATTGGAAAGAGCATATTGCTTATTACGTTTAGGTCTTGACCTGTCTTCAAGACAATGAAGGAAAACTCTCCCAGCTGTGCCATACTCAATCCCATTCCAAGTGCATATTGCCTGTTAAATCCAAAGAGCCTCGTTCCAGCGTATACGCCACCTACTTTGCCAAGAACTATTCCAGTTGTAATGACAAGGACAGGAACCCAGTACAAGAAAATTGAAGACATGTTCATCAGTGCTCCAATCGTTACAAAAAAGATTGCAGTGAAAATCTCCCTCGTTGGGGAGATCAAGTTAGAAATTTGATCGGAGAATTTGGAGCCAGCTATCACCACACCTGCCAGAAAGGCGCCCGTTGCAGCCGAGAAGCCTAGATTGTATGATAGAAAAGCAAGCCCAAATGCTATGCCTAGAGCAAAAGTGATTGTGATCTCATAACGTTCAAGTCTTGCTATTAACGCAAATATTTTTGGTACGGCTATTGTTCCCAAGGTTATTGTTCCGCCTATGAAAAGTCCGACCTTTCCCACCGTCCACATCGCATTGACAAGCTGGAATGATTGCGCTACAACGTTTGCATGAATTATGCTGATCATAACCACTGCAATCAAATCTTCTATGACAAGTATTCCGGTCAAAACTACAGAAGACGTTGCGTCAATCTTATTCATATTCTCAAGCACCTTGATAATGATTGCAGTTGAACTTACCGAAATAGCGGCTGCAAGAAACATGGTGTCATAGAATGACCAACCAAGAGCATACCCCAACGCAAAGCCGACGCAGAGCATTACGACGACTTCAATTAAGGATATACCTATTCCAAGTTTTCCGACGGCTCGAAGTTGAGATAGTGGAAAAGATAGTCCAACGCCAAAAAGAAGCAGGACAATAGCAATATCTGAAAAGTTATTGAGCATATCAGTATTCTTGATCAAGCTAAGAGGCCCGAAGGGACCGATTAAAATACCTGCAACCAGAAAGCCAAGTACCATGGGTTGTTTTAATATGTAAGCTATGGCACCTACACCAGAGCATACAATGAGCAAGTACCCTAGGTCCCCAACCAGCTCAATGCCATTTGTCAAATGGGTATCTTCCAAGAGACAATTCCTAGCCGTTTATAGAGCAAAGTCAAGATAACTTTACTTGGTACTTATTAAGTTCACAGGATACGGAGAAGAGGACACACGTTTGCTTCCGAAACTTTCTGTTTTCAGTCTTGCCATGACTGATCTAGACCAGATCTTGGTCGTCTGGAGGTTTAACCATTAATCGAGAACTGCTAATATACCGGTTGGGCCAGATAGCACCCACGCCTTGCTAAACAAATGGATAATCATTTCCTGTGCCTTTGCCATAGCGACAGTTTTATTATCTTTAATTGTTATAAAAGGTGCAGCAAGCAGTTCGCATGAATTTTCCAGTGTCCCTGAAAACATCTACAGCGAATGTATATCAAAGTTTACACTAAATGTCATGGATATCCAATGTCAGAATCATTACTGGCAATTTGACACCCCAGATGAGATAAAGAGTGCAGTATCTTCGGCGATAACACAATATCGGAGCGGTGACGTGCCGCTTGCCGCACAGGCCATATTTGGGCCGGTGACGGTAAACATATACCAGTATTCCGACGGCTCATTTCAGATAGGCTTTAACAATCAAGATGGCGAACAGAGATACTGGATCCATGAAATTTCCAGCTAGACACCCATAATTGCATCTCCACCGGAGTAGCAGCCACGACCAAACGCATAGAATGAATAGACGATACGTGCACTAGAAATATATACTAGGGTTCATATTCGTGCTCCAAATTGGAGCCCAGACAGAAGGACGCCCAAGTTATCAGCGAAATTCTGCTTAGAGCCGCCAGTGAGCCTGATTTCAGAAACGTCTTGATAAAAGATCCATCGACAGTGCTGGACCAGTACGATGTATCTGCCGAGGCTAAACTAATTATCAGAAAAAGCATAATGGATCTGGTACAGTAGACCGTCAAACAATCAATAAAGCCAAGATAAAAAAGAAAAGTAAAAGGATTCATTTCTTCTTTCTGCTATTGTCCAAGTACTAAATGCAGATGAGCAGTAATGCGAAATAAATAATAAGAATGAAGTGAATTATGGCAAATGTCCAGTGTCCATCTTGTTTAACAAAATTACTGAATTTTATATCGGGTAATGTCGCATACTCTTGTACCGTAAGATTGCTTAAATATAGTTAAAGTTTTGGTAGGCACTTTCTCTGCGATGAACAAAGCATCAATAGCTCTTGCGCTTGGACTAGTTTTAGTGCTCAGCTTTATAGCTGTAAGCCTAGAAGTGGCCCTAGCACAGACATACGCCGCACCAACTGCTACAAATAGTACCACTACCAATACAACTTCGACAGCGAGCTCTAATGCGACCAAGACAGCCAGTGCAAACAGCACCTCGGGCTCAACCTTTACTGCTAGTGGCAGAATAGCTTCTCTGATCTTTGATACTGGGCAAAGCACCGCTTTAACAGGAACTTCGTCAGCAAATAATACCTCTGTATCAGCATCAAATTCGACATCAACAGCAAACTCTGCATCCACCGTTAATGCAACCAGTCCTGTCACATCTGCCAATACAACGGCTGCGAATGCTACATCAACATCTAATGCAACGTCTACTGCTACAAGCTCGGCAGCCGCAAATTCAACATCATCAACATCTACCAATGCTACTTCAACAAGTGCAACAGGCACTACCACAGCTCTGCAACCACCATTCATATTAGCTGGATCTTGGAATCTGAGCGTAAATAATGGCAAGGTTTCTGACTTTAAGGCCAACTTTACAATGGTTCATGTTGATGGAACAGAGCGCCATACGCACGACATAACTAACTTCAAACCCAATAACGGATCGGCTCCTGTTGTACTCCAGAGTAACGGCACCACAATGATTTCTGGAACTGCTGACATTACCTTAAATGGCACCACAAAATGGACAGGCGTGAATGTATTGATCTCGATAGAGAAGCAGAATGCAATGAGCATTGTCGTAAGTTCTGCAACAACAGACAACCACTTTAAAGGGCAAGCAATATATGGTGTAGTTGACTCGTTGCAACAATCCGGTACCACGACCTCTTCGACCTCTGCTACATCTGTCGCATCAAATGCAGCAGGAAACATTACAAGCACCCTGAATAACCTAGGAAAAGGAATATCGAACCTATTCTCAGGAAACAAAACCAAGTAGCATAGTTGGCAACTTGCTGCAATACTTGCAGCAGGGTCACCCATTATTTTTATTCTATGTACAAGAACTCAATTAATCATCGTTTCTCATCATGTGTATCATATTGCCAATAAACGAAAACCAGTCACCAGAAAAACTGCTGGGGATTATGATATTTGCAGAAATCTCTGCCACCATAAATACGAATGCTGGCAATACTAACACTAAAATAAACAAAGGATTGATTAGCGATATCTTTTCAAGCAAAGACCTATGCATTGTAATGTCAAGTACTAGCATTCTCGATATTTTGTGGTACTCGTCCCAAGAAAATAAAAAATCTTTGCTACTTGAACCTGTAATGGGCCTATAGAAAGTAATAATACTATCCTATGGCAGCCTAACCAGCCCTTTTCCAGTATACCATCTGTACACTAGGTATCCTGCTGCAATTATAGCTATTGCTATAACTAGCGGCCTGAGCAGGTAAATTATAGCAGCTGCAATAATTATCAAAATTGCAATTATTGCCAGATCGACAATGCCAAGAGCTCTTGCCAATAGCTAACTAGCGGCGTTATTGGCTATGAATATTTATTGATATTATTCTGCAACGTTGCCTGTGCAGTTGTTTTCTACCATCCTCTACCAGCTGAATCCCTTGCGTGATAGTAGAGGTACTGCTGAGCATACCCTGCATACCTGCCAAAGTGCTTTCTTGAATTTTCGGATAGCAACTGATATTGCTTTGGTGATATCTTTTTTGATTTTACAAAGCCACTGCGTAAAGATGGATAATGGTCAAAAAGAGTACGGGTAATCCAGACGTCTATTGGAAAGGCATCCAATTTTTCAAGTGAAAATAGTAATATGCAATCAGCTATCTTGTTCCCAATTCCATACATCTTCAAAAGAACATTTTTTGCTTCGACGTAGCTTTGTTGCCGAAGCGATTCAACATCCACTACTCCTGATGCAATCATTTCTGCAGCTAATTTGATTGCCTTGGCTCTGTACCCAAGGCCACAGTAGCGCAGTTCGTTGACAGTAGCCCTGCTGATGGTTTTAGCGTCTGGAAATGTAAAGAATTCTCGTCGGTCAACAGTTACACTTGAACCAAATTTTCTGCAGATATTTAACAGCATTCGGCGTATCATGGATATATTGGTATTGCTTGCACAGATGAATGAAAATATGCATTGAATCGGATCCTGTCGTATCAGTCGCAGACCAGGATATACACGAAATAGGCCTGATACTAGTCGGTCATGCGATAGGCTTGTAATAATTTCATCAATATCATCATCTAATCGAAAAAAGCTCCTCTCCCAGAACTTTGTTTCTGGATAGGAAAAGAATTCTACGTTGACTTGAGCTTGCTGGTCCTGAGGTTCGTCAGTACCGCTAATTTTTGTAAATTTTACGACACGGTCGCCATGAATTCCGTACCATGAATTGTCTATCATTTGCCACAAAAAGACCTGGCCACTATTTATGCTGATTTCCGGATTAAATGATCCGGATAGACGATATGTTGATGATGTACGCAAATTCAATCAATGGTATTTCTCTTTCCTATTGAACGTTTCCTGTTCTGCATTGCGGTGTATAAGCAGATGAGATTAAATAAACGCAGTTATATCCTTGAATAAGTATGAGTGCAGAAGGCGATAATTCCGATCCAGTTGAAGCTTTCAAAAAAGTTGTCGAGAAGGGAAGCGAAGCTCAGCGCGAGTTTACAAGACAATTTTCTACTATACAGCAAAATGCAATTCAGAATTTCTTTTCTATGGTGCAAAATCTGACTTATTTTAACGCAATGTTCAAGACAACTGTCCAGAGTGGCGGAAGGATCTCCATTCCTGAGGCAGAGAGACAGGCCCTGAATATAGAGGATGGAGATTTAGTACAGGTAATTGTAATCCCAATAGAACGAAGAAGAAAGGAAAATAAGACATGATGTTATGGAAGTGTCTATCACCTAAAGTTGCTCAATATTGTGGCTGGCAAACTTCTGTTATCGAGTAAGCCGTTTACATGAAGTTAATATTTGTGGCACCATTATCAATCCGAGCTTGCTTCGCCTGTAAGAAATTTCAGCACTATTCTATTAAATGCCTGAGGCTTTTCAACATACGGAGTGTGACCGCATTCCTTCATAATAACTAGACGCTTATCTGGAATCTCTTCATATGCAGAGGCGTATTGAGGTGGTATCATCCTGTCATTATCTCCCCAAACTAGCAGTGTTGGCGAAATAATCTTGCCCAGCCTGCCTTGAAGTTTCTGAGCATATCTCATTCCCAATAGGGTAGACATGAAGGCATATTTTGCATTCGGAAGCCTCATCCTGTTAACAAAATCCATTATTGTTTCTTCTGTGACGGCATCAGAATTGTAAGCCATATCGCTAAAAGCCTTGAATGCATTTTCATAGGTAGGATACAATGCTGCCATGATATACTGATCCAGTACAGGAGTCGAGGTCTTCATAATCCCTGCAGGGGCCGCAAGAACAAGCTTTTCTACCTTATTTGAAAACCTTATGGCATACTCTGTCGCAAGGTGGCCGCCAAAAGATGAGCCCAAGATGCTGCATTTTTCAATTCTAAGCTCATTTAGAAATCCTTGTAAGAATTCTACGAAAAAGTCCATGGTATATTCCACAGTAGGCTTGTCGCTATATCCAAATCCTACAATATCTGGAATAATGGTGCGGTAGTGCTTGGAGAGCGCAGGAGCAACCTGAAGCCACCTTTCAGCCGAAGCACCAATTCCGTGCAAAAGAACCAGCACCTTGCTAGTGCCAGTTCCAAGGTTATCATAATCTAGATATCTTATGTTATAGCTGTGTACATGTGCTATCTTTTGCCGCATAGCCTGCTCCAGCAAGAGTCCATACTAGTTGATATGCCTTAGTTAATAATTCATGCTATTTTGAACTTTTTAGGCGTCAGTTAATTCATATATGCTCAGGCTGCCCTTAGCCTTGTTGCCTGCTGCAAAGGAGATATCTATTAGCCTGTCTGAAAAAGAGATACATCCTGGTCAGGAAATTCAAGGCATTGTAACGCTAAACTATGTCGGCAGGTTCGACAGTGTTGTCATCAACTCACAAATTGAACGAACAAGCGACATATTTACTTATGTTGCATTGAATGGAAAGAAAATAAACTATCCTTATGCAAGGCTTTATATTCTCAGGGCCGACCTTGGCGATAGAAAGTCAATAGAATTTACGGCTAAAACGCAGCATGTCCCACTAGAAGGAAATTCTTCAAATGCAAAATTTCGCGCATCAATAATACAAGAGCACAAAGAAGTATCTAGCGATATTTCTTTTGTTAAGCTGTTGGCCTCGTGATTATGCCAGCAAATCTTGTGCTCTCTATTACAAAACGAAATTGCAATGAACAAAGGAGCGTTATACGAAGCTCCTTACTACAGAGATCTTGCCTTGCATCCATGGATGCGGCTCACAATGATAACTGTAATCTCCGTCTGTCGTAAAGATAAACTCAAAAGTCTTGCCAGGATTGACAAAACCATTTCCTGTTGTGTCCAAATGTTCTAGTGAGTTGAATGGTCCGCTAATAAGGTCCACATACTTGTTATCTGAAGTAACGGTATGAGCTACAGAATCAGTATTAGTCCATACAATCTTGCTATCTACTCCGAGTGATACACGTACAGATTTTGGATCAAAGTTTCTTTGCTGAGTTGGGTTTGACGCTCCTGCCCATATCTTTATGTTAGTGGTCTTTGGCGGGTGCAACACATTGTCGGGAAGAATAGGTTTGGCGTTAGCCTGCGGGATGTATATGAATTGATAGTATCCTAGGCTAACTGCAACGGCTACAATAAATGTGATTATGCTTATGCCGCCTGCGTGATTGTCCAAATTCTATTCAATACCTCTTTTTGATCCCATTTTTCCAAATTGGTACAAGCCTGCGGCCTGTTCAGCAGTATAGTTGAATGGCTGACTTGGGTGATTTAATATAATAATATTGTTATCCATTTTTACCTAGATCCTGTGTGTGGGCTTACCATTACCAATACCACTTTTTTCTGCATTTATCTCTTGTTGCCTTAAAAGGTCATTGTCGATTGATTGGTTTGAAGGTGGAATCTCCGCATTACTGGCGCCTTTTACCTCCTGAGGGCTGTATGACTGTTGAGGTGTAGTTGATGCCTGCTTTTGTTGCGGGGGGATCTGAGGTGGTGGCTGTGATGTAGCTGCTTTGGGAGGTGGTGGTGAGGCTAATGGCTTCTCTGCTGTAGGTCCGGGAGTTCCCGGAGCGGGCTTTGGAGATACTGGCACAGGCTTGGCAGCAGGTGGAGCAGTCGGTTTTGGTGGTGGCGCTTTTGCCATTGCTCGTCCGTATCTGTAAAGGTGGAACAATGCTGCAAATACTAGAACTATTACACCCATGAGGAAGAGGGAGTAATTCTTCATGCCGTTCAGTACTGCATAATATGTAGCAATATTGAGGTACACTTGGAAACCAAGCAATACTAGGAAAAGTGTATACAGCCATCTCTGCGATATGTTTATTGCGCCTTTTGAACCTGCTTTCTTTGGCTGCAATTTCGCGTTAGCTTCTGCATTTTTGGCAAGCTTGATCATCATGTACGTGAACCCAAACGACAGAGGCACCAGCAAGACCATGACTGTGTAGAAGAATATAGGATCTATTACGAGCCTCTCAAGCAGGGCCTTGTGAATATCGGGGTCAATGTAGTATCCCCAGTATGTGGTAACGAGTATCTGAGCAAGACTGGTTATGCCGATGGCGGTAATTATGGGCCTATCCTTCCATGAGAATTTCTTGTACCTGTCTACAAATGGTATTACTAGTAATGTGAATATGAACAGCCCCGGCCATGCCACACCTGTTACAAACTTGTCATACATTGTCCTGAGAAATGCGTAGAGTCCTGTAAGATAGAATTCAGGTACCGTAATACCCGGTGGAGTTGAAGGATCAAACCTCAGTCCTAGATCTACTGGGAAGACGCCTCCTGTGAGCATGATCGCCCCTACTACTGCCATTACCATGGGCACGTCAAATACTAGGAATCTGGGGAAGTGGACTGCCATCAGACCTATTAGGGTGATTGGTAAGAGAAAGACGTGAAATGCATAGAATCTAAGTATAAAGTCATGGAAGCCCGCACCAAAGAATGCGTCTCTCATTTGTGGCCCGAGAATGGGTATAGAGTTGGTAAGCGAAGCAGCAATAGATATGGCAAGCTCTGCCCGTTCACTGAAAATAATATCATAGCCTGTAAATGCTTCAAGTATGGTGAGAGTTCCTATCAGTATTCCTGTTACCCATAGTATTTCATTTCTTATTTTGTACCTGCCGCTAAAGTACTGGTAATACATGTGAAGTAGAGCCAGCATCACCATTGCATTTGATGCATGGTAGTGGATATTGCGTATGTGGAAGCCGTATGGGATGGTATTGTTTATTGTCTGGACGCTATTCCATGCTCTATCCAAAATAGGCTCATAGAACAGCATGAGTAGGGCTCCTGTAATACCCAAGACAATAAAGATGACAAAGGTAAGCATGCCGAGGAAGCCAAGAGGATTGACGAACCTTCCTGGGAAGGTAAACTTGATACCCATGAAAATAGTTCTCTCTAGGCCGGCGTACACCCACCGGAAGAACCTGACTAGGCTGTTCTCATACGTTAAGGTAGCGCCCATATCCAACTATTCCATTCTTGTTAGGATCCCACGTCGGGGGTAATATCCAGATATCTCCATTACTATCAATTTCAATATCTAATCTTGGAAGGACATTTGATGGCGGAGCCTGTAGAGAGGCTGGGCCTGCAAATGCTTTGCCTGTCTCCATGTCATACATACTGCCGTGACACGGACACTCGCCTCTCTTTCTTCCCGGGTCGGGCCAGTACTTCCATAGACACCATAGGTGGAGGCAGACCATGCTATAGACCCTGAAGGCTGATACATCATTTTTGTCACCGCCAAGTTCCACAGGAAGCCTTACAAACTGCCAAGTTCTGAATGATTCCTTATTGAGTACAGCGTCATCGGTCTTTGGATAGATAATGGCCTGAGAAGAATTAACCTCAAAAGTCTTGACGTTCGCTTGAGTCCCATCTGGAAGCTCCAGTTTTTGTTTTCCTGCAACATTTCCTGTCGGATCAGGCAGGAACTTACCCCAATCAACAAAAGGTGCAAATGTCATGACCGTACCGGCCGCAGCCATAAGCTTCAAGAAGTCGCGCCTCGATACCTTTCCTCCTGAATTTGGAGGAACTTGGGTCATACAAGAAAACAGTTTCAGGATAACTTATAAACTTTTGTCATGAAGACCATTCGGTCTAGCATGAACGATATCAGACCT